>JAEEGH010002912.1_pt1 | contig 45548 bp, 24 predicted proteins | sample 9134181 | NCBI WGS metagenome assembly JAEEGH01 (sample SAMN16246544, study PRJNA631951) | gut metagenome | biome: gut microbiome; feature: rumen; material: DP-attached | host: Bos | place: Iran: Karaj | collected 2018-10
CGGGCCTCACGCAGGAGCAGCTGGAGTGGGTGATAGAGGTGATAGACACGGAGCCGGACGTGAACAGGCGTGAGTCCATCCTGAAGAAGAAGGACGGCGGCGCACTGTTCAAGAAGCTGAAAGCCAATGTGCTGCACGACCAGCGAAACTCCGGTTACCTGAGGATCTATTACGACTATGTGCCGGACGAGCGCGCGCGGGAGATCAACGCGGCCATCGACCAGCTGGCGTCAGGGGACTATGCGGGTGCCCTGAAGGCTTTGGAAGCCAAACGTGACGATCCGCGGAGCGACAACGCCTACGCCGTTGCGCTGTTCTACAACGGCCGCGAGGCGGAAGCGCTGGAGATGCTCCGAAAGGCGGCTGCTGCGGGTGATGAGAGCGCTTCCCGGAACCTCATGCAGCTGGAAGAAATTGCACGCCAGCGGGCGGCCTACGAGCAGTACCGCAGCGAAATGGAAGCATACACCAGAAACAGTAACAGGAAGTGATGAAACGTTGGCTCAGCATATTCACTGTCTTCTTGGCCGCCGGCTGCAGCCTGGTGGACGAGGATTTCAGCGAATGCCCCGACGAACTCACCATCGACTACGAAATGCACCTGGTGACCAATGTTCAGACAGAGATTGGCACGGTGCTCAGCCTGGACCAGGACATCCCTGTGGCGGAAGCCCTTCGCAAGGACCTTAAGGACATCTTCTCGGACCATGCACACGACGTAGACCTCTCCTTCTATGACGTCAACGCCCCCATGCCCGTGCTGGAGCACTTCTCGGACATTGTGGATGCCAGCCAGGCCAGCTATACCTTGCATATACCCGCGCGCGAGTACATGCACCTTGCCGTGGCCAACCTGCAGGAAAACGCGCAGGTGAGCCTGCAGGACCAGGAGCTTTGCCAGACATCCCGTCTGCTTCAGGTGGACGGCAGCGGAGACCCGGAGGTGATCGCCCCCCATACTACCGGCCTCTTTACGGCCCGCCTCCCCATGAACGTCCTGGAGAATGTGAGCCGGACCTTCGATGTCAACCTCTACATGGCCAACTGCGCTACGGCGCTGGTGTTGGACCGTACGGCAGAAGGAACTCCGGAAATATCTGATATCAAGGCGTTTACAACGGGCTTCGCCCATTCGTTCAACATTGCGGACAGCACCTATGTCTTTGGCAGGGAAACCCTTGTCAGGGCAGATGCCGTTCCTGTTGAGGGCGATGCGGAAAGCCTATACGTCACGGTACAATTCCCTTCCCGGGATTTTGAGCCAGAGAGTAAGGTGGTCATTGAAACCACCGATCCTTTTGTTTCGGACAATGCCGAAGCCGCGCTGTGGGAATGGCTCGTATACGTCACTCTTTCAGACGGATCCATTACGGAAACCCGGCTGGAATTCCCCCAGTCCCTCAGCGCCGGACAGCTCAGGATCATCCGCGCCCGCGTAACTGAGGACGGCACGCTTTCTACCAACGATTCTTCCGTAGGCGTTTCCGTCACCTTGAACTGGAACGCGGGCGGTTCCCACGTAATTCCCTTATAGACTATATACAATCAACTAATTTCCTATATTATGCGTACATTAATCAAACTTTCCATTGCCGGGGCGATAGCCCTCGCAGCGGTCGTTGCCTGCAACAAGAAAGATGTTGTCCAGGCCGGTCCCAACTACAACCCCGAGACCAAGGAGGTGACTACTCAGTTTGTGCTGAGTGTGAACACCGGCGGTCCGCAGACCAAGCAGACAGCCTCCAACGTGCAGCGGGCAAGCAACTTCCTGGGAATCAATGAGGCTCATGTCCTCGCCTACAAGACGAATATGAGCGTGACCTCTCTCGACGTCGAGCCTTTCGTGCTTAGTTCCTCCACGGCAACAGATCGTGACTATACCCTTGGAACCCTTTATTCCAATGGTTCTATCAACGCAGCCAACAACGCTTCGTCCAGTTCCAACCGTATTGTCCAGTTGAATGTTCCCGTGGATGTGGACGCCTTCCTTTTCTATGGCAAGGCCATCAACGCGACTACGAGCAACGCCACCGGCAAACTGGTTTACAACGTCGATAAAACTCCTTCCAATACGCACTTCGACTTGGTGCAGAGGCTGACGGATGAGAACGCATACAAGCACACCGGAGACTTGATGGTTTTCATCATCAACCGTATCATCAGCTCTGAAGTAGCTGCAATGGCCGCTGCTGACTCTTACTCCGCTCCTGGTGACCCTAAGGACCCTAAGACGGTTTATAAAGATCTGCCGGCCCTTTCCTGGAAAGACCTCGGAGCTAAATATGACGATGCGACTCAGCGTCCTACCTTGACCGGTCTCGAGGAAATCCTCGGCGCAGCCTATTCCACTTTCACCAAGATTGAGACTGGTGAATACCGTGCCGGTTCGTCTGCTGCCATCAAGGGAATGATGACTTCCCTGATCGATGTTGTAAAAACCGTCCAGGGCGCTGAGCCTACCGGCCCCGAAGAAGCCAACGCCTGCCGCCTTGCAGACCAGATCATGCAGCGCAAGGGACGCTACTTCACTGATGCCATGGAATTCCTGGGCGTTAGCACTATGAAAAGCAACGCTATTGGTGCAGGCGCAATTACTGAAGCAGAATGGACCTCCAAATTCTCGGGAGTTGAAAATATCACCTCCTTCCCCCACACGCAGTTCGGTATCCCCGACGGTGCTGCCCAGTTGAAGTTTGAATCCGACGCGTTTGAATATATGGATCCCAACCAGGCCCTTGCCAACCCCGGCAGCACATTCAACCCCAACAACTATCTCTATCCTGCAGAGATTGCGTACTTCGTAAATTCTCCTATCCGCACCACCAGCCAGGACGTCACCACCAACGATTACCCCAACGGTGTGAATCCCTGGGATGATGACACCACGTCCGGCAACAAATGGGAAGCCAAGAGCTGGAAGTCCAACTCAAGGGTCCAGTCCAACACCCGCGGCATAGCCGTGCGCAACAACATCAACTACGGTGTCGCACTGCTCGAGTCAAAGATAGCTATCGCCACTGGTCTCACCAACTTCAAGGATAACAAGAAAGCCAAGACCGGAGATGCCAACGACAACCTGATTCCCACCAACAACCATCACCTCACCTTCACAGGTGTCCTCGTCGGCGGCCAGATCAACACAGTGGACTGGCAGTTCCTTCCCAAGGTCACTACCGGCAGCGAGTTCACCTATGTGGTGTATGACGACGCAATTGCAAGCGGCACCATCCCTACTCCGGCCGGCAACGAGAACTACACTCTCGTGTTCGACAACTACAACAAGACCCTTGCAGACGACGCACAGCAGACCGTCAGGGTTGCCCTCGAATTCAAGAACGAAGGCGATGCTTTCTGGGGCAAGGACAACATTGTCCCTAAGGACGGCGTCTTCTATCTTATCGCTGAACTTCCCGTAGCCACCGCCACCAGCGCATCAGTCCTTGCTCTGCCTGTCTGGCCCGATGGCGGCAAATATGCGATTCCTCCCGTGTATGGTGTCGACGGCGAGGGGCTTCCCAGCGGAAAAGTCGCCGGGCACTCCAAGCAGATCAACCGCGTGTTCATCCAGAACTTCGTGACCTCCGCCACCTTCACCCTCGGAGAAAACTCCCTGAAGAACGCCTACGTCACCGTTCCTAACCTCGCCAGCACCCAGATGTCGCTCGGTCTCTCAGTCGACCTCAAGTGGCATTCCGGCTACACCTACAACGTCACTCTGTAGCATCTGATCCTGCCCCGTGAATGTCCGTAAAGCATTCATAGCCCTGGCTGTTTCAGCCCTTCTTTCCGGCGGGTGCACCATGCGCCCGCTGGACACGGAGGGTTTCGACCCGGCCGGCTACAATGCCATATCCCTCGCCCTGTCGCTGAAATCCACAGGGGACGTTCCCATGGTGCAGACAAAAATGACTGCCGCCATAACCCAGGACGGCGCCGGTTTCCGGGGAATCGAACAGATATATGTCGTTCCCTTCCAGACCGAGTCCGCCGTCCCGGTTGGCGGGGGCAGCACCAGGCTTGGCGACAGCAATGTCCAGATCCACAATCCGACAATCGGCCAGAACGGCCTGGTGGCCAACAACAACTCCCATCTCTACGACATCGTCAGGGTGCCCCTGAAAACCAACCGCGTGCTGGCCTATGGAAAGGCCTTCGACTCCGGCTCCGTCGCGACCAGGGAAGGAAAGCACAAAAACGGTGTCCTCACCCCCTCCGGCCTGGACAACCCTTCTGCGTCCGCCGACATTTCCTTCAGCCTCGAGCCCGTCCTGGAGACGGCGGACCTGACAGCCGTCAGTCAGACCACGGACAACCTGGTAGCCGCGCTCAACGGAGTGATCGAAGTGCTTCAGTCTTATGAAGATGCCGACATCCGGGCCTTCCTCGACGTGTTCACTTTCCAGAACCAGATAGTCTCCTGCTCCTACTATACCCTGTACCGCATGGAGCAGAACATACTCGGAGCCCTCTCCGAGTACAGCGGCACCAATCCGACAGCCATCAACGCAGTGATGACGAAGCTTTCGGCCCTACAGGCCGCCCGAAATGCGGCGGGCGCCGATTTCCCCTCCACATACGGTATACCCGAAGGGGCTGTGGGCATGTGGTGGAACGGCCACCGCTACGTGAAGCTCATCGACGGAGTGAACATTTCGCTGGTGCCGGTGGCCCAGTACTGCTATCCCCCGAGTCTGTGGTACTACGCCAACAGCACCATAAAGACGTCCGCCGACGCCACCGTCAAGGAGCAGTACAAACCCCAGAACTACACCTGGGGCAACATCCTGTCCTATTACACGGAAGGTTCGTCCGTCATGTCGTCCACGAGGTCCGTCGCGATAGTGGACCAGATGCAGTACGGAGTCGGGCTTGTGGAATTCCGCTTCGTCGCGCCTTCCGGGAATGCCGTACCGGCTGCTGGATGCCCCCTCACCGGCATAATCATCGGCGACCAGAGAGATGTCGACTACAGCTTCTCTCCCAAGCCGGGTTCGGAGAGCCGCTTCATCTACGACAACAACATCAGCGGCGTCACGCTCGGCGGCACATCGCAATATGTGCAGATAATGGTGCTCCCCTCCGCCGACGACCAGGCCGTGCATTTCGCCCTGGAGTTCCACAACAACACATCCTCCGCATTCCAGTGCCAGCAGGGCTCCGTGCAGCCCGGATGCAAGTTCTATCTTGCCGGGGAGCTCAAGCCCGGAGCGGGCTCGAAGCCCTCGGAGGAGAATATCGCCGGAGTGTTCGACTCCGACCACAAGACTACGGTCTATGTGCACGTGAACGACCTCGGCAACGCCTACAACACCGTTCCCGACCTCCGCGACCCGCAGCTGGAGCTGGGCGTCGTGGCGGAAATGGAATGGATGCAGGTGGAGCCGGGAGGAATAAAACTGCCGTTCTAAAGGGATGATGAAAAGGATGAGCTTCATATGCCGGATGGCTGCGGCGCTGCTGATGGCGCTGCAGGTATTCTCCTGCACTCGTCCCGAGGCCGAAGCGGATCCTGCCGAACTGTCGGTCAGCATCTACATCCCCGACCTGGTGGCCACGAAAGCCGAGACCGGCAGCGTGGGCGCCCTTGGGAGCGAGAAGGTGTTCAGCTCCCTCCAGCTGTGGGTGTTCCTCAATAATGAAGGCGCGAACGACGGGCAGCTGGTGGGCTACAAGGCCTTCACTTCCGCCCAGCTTGCCGACACCGGTCTTCCGCACTCCGCCGTCACCCGTTTCGCCATGCCCCTCAGCCGGGAAATGTTCAATACGTTGAGCGCAGACGGCGCCCGGGTGGATGTGTATGCGGTCGCGAACGCTGCGTCGGCCACCAATGTGTCCCTTGGCGAAGCCACCACGCGAAGCGAACTTGACGCCGTGATGATCAGCGGCGCCACATTCGGGGCCTCGCCCCTTACGATGGCCGTTCCGGCCGCCGGACTCCCCATGTCGGGAGTGCTCAAATCCGCAGCGGTGAGCGGCGGCTATCCCGTGCTCAACATCTCCACCCTGACGCTCACGCGCGCCGTGTCGAAGCTGCGTTTCGTCTTCTGCCAGAAGGGCACGCCCGCTTCGGGCACCGACCCCGCAGTGCCGGCAAATGCCGATTGCGTGGTGAAGAGCATCACCTTCGGCGGCACATCCATGGGGCACGACTGCCAGATTGCCACGGCGGAGAAACTGTTCACCGACCATAGATACGACGCCACCGACAACCCCTTCGAAATCGACGGCTACACGCCTCTGGCAGCCACCATCTCCGGCGAAGGCGGCGCGCCCCTGATGCCCAACGCCGACCTTGCCTTGAGTGAGCGTCCGGATGAGCTGCTGTTCCGCAGCGCCGGGCACGAAACCGAGTCCGCCCAGGAATATGAAAGCCGTCTCGACGCCGCCGTCGGAGCCTCTTCCCAGGTCGGCCCCATCTACATCAGGGAGACCGACAGGATCATTTCCGGCACCATACTCTACGACGTCGGGCAGGGCGAGGAGACGGCCACTTTCTCGATGCCGTCCGACGACGTGCTCTCCCGCAACCATTCCTGGATCCTGTATGCCTACTTCGCCGAGGCCACCAGGACCCTGCAGCTGAAGATAGTGGTCCTCCCCTGGGACAAGACCACCTACGATTTCGACTTCACCACCGCCACGGTGAATGTGGTGCGCCGTTTCACCATCCCGGAGAGCGATCCTGCCACCTACAAGAAGGAGCAGACCGCAGACGGCTACTATAATATCTACTTCTGGCACACGCTCAGCGGGCAGCCGAACATTATAAAGGGCGACATCCTCATAGCCACGCCGGTGGGGCAGAAGATTCACGTGGTGCCCGTGGCCGGCGCCCTTCCGGGGCACACCAAGGTGGACGGAATATTCACCGTCACCCCTATGAGCCATGTGATCTACCCGAACTACCAGCACCCGGAAGACGGCAGGATAGAGGACTGCAAGATAGAATTCGAGATTTCGTGCAATCCCGGCACCCACACTGATGCCGAGCTGGAGGGCAACTACATCGACCTCCATTTCTGCGTCGAAATCGGAGACAACGAGCGCTGGATAGACCTGGACACGGAGTCGATAGACTACTACAGGATTATCCTTAAAAATAATTGGAACGAATGATGAAGAAGGGCCTGTTGCATATCCTGATTGTGCTTGAGCTGCTGCTCACGGCGGCGTGCACCAAGGATTATGTGCCTGAGAATCCCGCTCCCGGTCTGGTGCTGACCGTGCGCTGCGAGGATCCGGCCCTGACCAAGTCCACTCCCGAAGACGGGGAGACCCGCTTCAATGAGAACCTCATAAAGTCCGTCGACTTTTTCTTCTACCCCGGAGCCGCCCCTGCCGCCGACGCCCCTGCCGTCTACCACGAGAGGGTGGACCTCGCCGAAGACCCCGTGACCTACAACACGTCCTTGAGTTCCTGGGAAGCCACATTCAGCCTCGTGCTCAAGAGGACTGACGCGGAGCAGATTTTCACGGCTGCGAATTCGATGCGCGCAACCGTGTATGCCATAGTGAATTACAGCGGAGGCTTGACCTCGGGCGCATCCCTTGCCGGCACGTCCCGGGATGAGCTTGCCGCAGTGGCCGTAGAGACGGACTTCGCCGCCACGGAAAGCAATTACGTCCAGGGCTGCTTCCTGATGGACGGCCAGACCGTGCTCACCTACGACGCATCCGCACCCATAAGCGCGAGCGGCACCATCGAGGCCCGCCGCTTCGCCGCAAAACTGACCTCGGCAGTCTCGGTGGCAAGCGAAGTGACGCTCAAACACGAGGCCGACGGCGATCCGGACGAGGTCTGGCAGCCGGTGCTGCACACGATGCGCATCTACCTTGTGGACGGCGCAAAGAACGTGACTCTCGGCACCGGGTCCAGCGCCGACAACACGGCTCCGGAGTTCTTCTCCTACAGCGCCGAAGAGAACAGGCGTCCCTTCCTCAGGGACAACGGCACTGAATTCCTTGCCCACACCACGGCGGGCTCCGGCGCAAGCGCGAAGACCTACTACAACACCTATCCGATGTATTCCTACCCCGTCGCCTGGTCCACCGGCCGGCCGGATTACACCCAGCCCCTGCCCGCGCAGCCTTATCTCAAGCTCGAGATGGACTGGCGCCGCACGGAGGCGGGCGGATATTCCTACGACAGGCGCAAATACTACTATAAGGTGATCCTTCCCGTAGACAGCTTCGAGAGGAACAACTGGTATCACTTCAACATCGACGTCAGCATCCTCGGCTCGGAGACGGACGAGGGCAAGGCCTACCTCTTCCCCACGACCTACTACATACTCGACTGGCAGAACAAGAGCGTGCCCATCGACAAATATGCCGTCATCAGCAAGGCGCGCTACCTGTCCGTGGACACGAAGGTGAAGAGGCTCAACAATCAGACAACGCTGAGCATACCATTCCTTTCCAGCCACGACGTGAAGATAGTCGAAGGCAGCGTGACGGCAAGGAGGCCGTACTACGGCGAAATCAAGGAAGGAGTCGCGGCTGTGGACGCCTACAACACCAAATACCACGCCTGGGTGCGCGAGGACACCGCCACCGGACAGTATTATCTGGAATACAACGGCCAGGATCTTTCCTCTGACGGCAGCCCTGTCTACGAACCTTCCAGCTGGGTATCCAACACGTCCACGACCATAGAGCTCAACCACACCCTACAGAACGACTACACCAAGAACGACTTCGACTATTCGCCCTACACCATCGAGTTCGACATAGTCCACGAGGACCTTACAGCCGGCGTCTATCCCTACAACGAGTACCTGAAGCACATCACCATCGTCCAGTATCCGGGCATCTACATCGAGTCCTGTCCGAATTCCGACAGCGAAATCAGGGCCACCAGCGACAACAACGGTACGCCATTCTATCCTGTCGCTTCCGAAAAACCCTGGCTGAACAAGCCTTGGGGGTATGTCTATATCGACGCCGGGCGCTTCATCAGGACGGGGAGCAACAATACCGATCCCTATTACAAACTGACTACAGACAACAACAAGAGGGAATACCAGTGGCGGACGGTGTGGTACACCGGTGGCGGACGCGACATATTCAGGATCAACGTGACGGTGCTTCCGCAGAATTCTGAATTCGTGATAGGCGACCCGCGAATCGAGGGCTACGACACCACCGTGCCCGTGCTGGGCTACAGTTTCGTGAACAACGGCACCGGTGCCGGGGATGCAGTACTTCCGGACAGGACCGGTGGTGTGTCCAACTTCACCCAGGCCCCTGTGGTGGACGGCGATGTGAATACCACTTTGAGATTGACGGGAGACAGCAGGCCGCTGATGTATTATCGCCCTACGGAAAAATCCGACCGCACGAAGAATATGCTGGCGCCCGGCTACAGGATTTCCACCAAACTGGGCGGCACGGAATTCGGAAACCTCACCGAGTCCCAGGCAAAATGGCGCTGCGCCGGGTATCAGGAAGATGGGTTCCCGGGCGGCAGATGGCGCATACCCACCAAGAGCGAAATCAAATTCATCGCCCAGCTTTCGGCAAAAGGCGTTTTTGAATCGATGTTCAGAGGAGACTACTGGTCTGCCAACGGCGTCGTGTACGTCAACAAAGATAACGGCACCGTGACCGATAAGAATTCATCGACGGCGCTCCTCCGCTGCGTCTATGACTCCTGGTACTGGGGCGACGAGCAGTGGAACCCGCGCTCGCAATTCGTATGGGGGGACAGGCAACCATGAGAAGGCTGACCGCATACCTGACCGCCGTCTTCCTGGCGGTGTCCTGCGTGGCTGAGCTCGAGCAGGGCGGCGCCTCCGTGGGCACTTCGCTCGAAGGCGCCCCCGTGACCATCACCTTCTCCGTGCCCGACATCCCGGTGCTTCCCGCCACCAGGACACTGGCAACCGGCGACGGCGACATCACCGGCACGCCCTACCTCGACCCGGATATGATGTACCTGGTGGTCTGCGGCGGAAGCCAGAGTATCAAATACATAAGGAAGGCAACGCTGGTTGGGACAGAAGAGAATGCCGTAATTCCGGTGGATAAATATCCCCTTTCCGAAGGCGACCGGCACACGACCCTCTACACATTCAGCGTCCAGCTCGAGGTTTCAGACTTCGGCCGCACCATCCATATCCTGGGCAATGTGGACGAGAACCAGCTGATTTCCGGAACCTACTCCTACCAGAGCCTTCCCAACATGCTGTCTTTCGACAACAAGCAGGCCTACTGGCAAAAGCTTTATGTGCCGTACATCAAGGCGAAGATAGATCCCGACACCCAGGAACCCATAAAATTGCAGAACGGAAGCTATATGCCTGACGACGCGACCCTGGCATTCTTCCAGTACGTCCCGCTCATCCGCAACTTTGCCAAGATACAGGTCAGCAACGCGTCCGAGAATTTCAAGCTCCACAGCTACGCCGTCATCTACTATCCCGAACGTGGCTCTGTGGTGCCCTACCGCAGCAACGAGCCGGTGGCGGTGAACCGCTTCGACTTCAACCCTCCCTCCGGATATCAGTTCAGCGGCTACGAGAAGAGCACTTTCGAACAGTTGGAAGGCAACATCAATTACCCGGGCAATATGCCTGCAGGCGTGGCCCTTAGCACCTTCATTCCTCCGGCTTCCGAATTCGAAGATCCCTCCACGAGCGACGGCAGGGTGCTGCTTTACGACGAGAACGACACCGAAAGCGGATTCTATATTTATGAGCGCGGGGTTCCGAATGACCATGTCGGGCCCACCTTCATCATTATATGCGGCAAATTCGAGGACGACGACCAATGGTACTACTACCGCCTGGACCTGATGGAATCCAAGGTGGAAGGCACCCAGACCGTCTCCCGTTATTACCCCATCTACAGGAACTTCCGATACAATATCCAGCTGCACCGAATCTCTTCCGAAGGCGTGCACACTCCGGAACTCGCCGCCGTTTCTTCGGGCGCCGAGGATATATCGGCCGACGTGTCGATGCGCCACCTTTCCGACATCTCCAACGGCACCACCCGCCTGGTGGTGGAGCCTTTCATGACCAGGACCTACAGCGGCCCGGCGGATGAAGGTTACTTCTACGAACTGTATGCACGTTTCTTCAACGACGTGTATTCGGACGTGCCCAACTTCAACACCGCCGCCGTGAGGGTGGAGCTGGTGCCTATGACAGACGGCTCCGACGACATCCTCATCCTCTACGACGGCAACGGCAACCGTGTGCCCACCAGGGGCTTCTTCTTCCCCGAGGCCGCCACCGTGGGCGGGGTGGAAGGAATCCGGACCATCCGGTTCAACACCGTGGAGCCGCTGGACGAGACCAAGACCCAGAAGATAAAGATTACCGGCCACAACCCCGGCAACCATCAGGACCTGCGCCTCTACAGGGAGGTGGAAATCACGCTTCAGAAGAAGCAGCCGCTGATCGTCACGTGCGCGGACCGTGTGTGGCCGGTCACCGGCGCGCCTCTTACCGTGGCCGTCACCATCCCGTCTGAGCTTCCGGAATCCATGTTCCCGCTGGACTTCATCGTAGAGCCCGAGGCCGGAACGCTCACCCCGGACACTTCCCACGATATCAACCTGCCTGTAGGCTCCGGCCGTTCGATAGCCACCACGGAATCGACGTACAAAGACACGCCCGCATTCTTCTACACCAGGACGCTCTCCTGGGAGGAGTTCACGCATCTGCCTGCCAGCGAAGGGCAGCGCACGTTCTACTGCTATTTCAAGACCACCCAGGAGAGTAGTGCTACCGCAATATGGGTCTACAACGAATACTTCCACAAGGGCAGCGCATCGTTCGTCAACACGCAGCCACTCACGGCCACGTGCACAGACCCTGTGCCTGACGTCGTCGGTGCACCCGTCACCGTGGGGATAACCATTCCTGACGGGATGCCGCAATCCATGTTCCCGCTTGTCTTCACTCTCGAACCGGATGATCCGACTCTCGCCACCGACACGTCGAAGGGAATCGATATGCCTGTGTCTTCAGGCCGCTTCACCAGGACGCTCGGCTGGAGTGATTACTCGGCACTGGCCGCAAGTGGGGGCTCCCGCACATTCTTCTGCTATTTCCTGACCACCCGGACCGACAGCGCTACCACCATCCGGGTGTCCAATGAGTATTTCAATCCGGTGAGCGTTTCCTTCATCAATGCCCTGGTAGGCCGCGGCGACATCGACTTGGGCGGTAATCTTAACAACGGAGGCGAACTATGAGTAAGATGACAGATACAAAGATGCTGCTATGGATGGTTTTGTCTCTTGTGGTGGCCTGTAATAAAGAGATTGTGGCTCCTGCTCCTGTCCCTGAAGTGCAGACCGTGCATTATCGGGCTTCCATCCGCACGGATGTGGACACCAGGGCCACCCTCGGGGAAGGTATGGTGTATAAGTATGCAAACGGAGACAGGGTGTATCTGGAAAGTGAGGACGGCACGCTGTATGGTTTCCTGGACATGGAAGATGCCGGTGACGTCGGGAAACACGTGGCCGGTTTTGTCGGCATCCTTACCTATGTCGGCACGCTTCCCAGGGATCCCAATCCGCCTGTGAGGCTGGTACTTGTGAGTGGGACGGATGATTTGCACACCGTGACGGACGGGAAAGTGGACGCCGTTTCCGCAGGCAGTTACGGCCTGGATACTTGGGCCCCGTCCCTTGAGGATGCCGTCAGCCGTTTGAGTCATTTTACCGGTTCCGGCAATTTGATGGATGGCAGTTTCACCCTTCAGCAGCAGTCCGGTTTTTTGCGTTGCTCCGTCAATATGACGCCGGGTCAGGCGCCGGTGGGCCGCGTGATCACGGCCAGGCTGCTTAACGACAGCGTCCCTCTTCGGGAGGTGAGCGTTGCGGTGACCCAGGCAGGCAAGCTTCCTTTTGTTTTCGCCTTCCTGGGTGGCGGCGTGTCGCTGGAAAACGCTGAACTTGTAATTGAGTGGACGGATACAGAGAACACGGATCAATCAAGAGTTTTTGACGTTGCAGACCAGACGCTTGCCGCCAACACCTATTATTCGATCACCCGTTCCACGTTTTCGTATGATGGTTTCTGCATCACTGCAATTTCAAATGGCACCACCATCAAGTTCAACTACGACGGCATTCAGTACAGCGTGGATTACGGGGATACCTGGATACATTATACAGCTCCGTTCACTTTGAATGCTGATGAGGTCGCCTGGATAAAAGGAAACCGGACGAATTATAAAAACGCAGGGACAGATACGTATGAGAGCCCTTCTAATAAACCCATTTTTGAGGCGAACAAGAAGTGTTATATCTCCGGGAATATAATGAGCCTGCTCGCAGACAAGGAAAATCTTTCCGAGAGCGCTTTCCACGGAGCGTTTTCCAAAGGATCAGGAACAGCAGTCACATATATCGATATTCATCCGGATAACCCTCTGATTTTCCCTGATAATACGCTGGCTCCTAAATGCTATATGCAGATGTTCCGTAACTGCACGAGCCTGACACGCGCCCCGCAGTTCCGAGTGGAGGGGACAGCTTACCGCTGCTGCTACAATATGTTCCGCCAATGTACCAATTTGACGGATATAAGTGGTGTCGAATTGCCGGCCATGACTCTTTCCCAGGACTGCTATCGAGAATTGTTGAGACAGTGCAGCAAGGTAAAAACGGCGCCCACCTTGCCGGCTAAGACTCTGGTTACAGAGTGCTATAGGCAGATGTTTTCTAATTCCGGCGTTACGACTATTATATGTCTGGCAACTGACATCTCGGCGACAAGTTGTCTAAGCGAATGGATGTCGGGTGTTCCGAGCAAAGGCACGTTCTACAAGGCGCCTGGTGTGGATTATCCTCGCGACCCAAACGGCATCCCCAGTGGTTGGACCGTGGTGGAGTACACCGAATAATCCTGCCATTCCCTTAAACGCCGCCACTGATTTTATTCCCCGGGCCGCCAGCCCGGCCATTTTGGCTGGCCCCCGGCTGGTCCCGCCGCATTGCCCAAAGGCCCAGAGCCACCGCCGCAGGTTGGTGGCAAATCTGTTTTTTATCGGGTTGCGGAGCTTTCGGTTTACTTAACTGAGAGCCTGAATCTCTTCGACGGAGAGGCCGGTTACTGCGGAAATAGTCTCAGAAGGGATACCTTCTACTTCCTTCAGACGCCTGGCAACTTGCTCGATTCCTTGTCCTATACCCTTCTTGATACCCTCAGCGAAAAACTCCTCGGCGATTTCCTTGCGGTCTTCGTCGGTCAGATATGAGCGGATGTCGTCGTTGAACATAGAGCGAAAGTATTGTAGTTTGTCCTGGTCCGGAATCGGTGACTGGCGGCTCGACTCGAATATCGGATCGTACTTCCCGCCATACGGCTCCGGCTTTCTGGCAAAATTACTCATATTTTGCAGAATATCAAACCAAACTTCCACGGGATTGCTGGCCTTGCCAGGATCTCCGGCGAAGCGTGGCAGTTCGCACAGGTACAGGTTGAGGATGCTCCGCTTGGTGTATCCTTCGCCGGTGGTCTCGCGCAGCTGGTATGTGTAGATCAGCTTGTCCGTGTCGTGTTGCAGGCGGAAGTTCATGAAGCAAACCACATATACAGGCACCAGTTTCCCATATGATTCTCCCTTATGAAGCTGGGTATGGATCATAGAGGCGCCGTAGAACAGGAGGCGGTTGCGCAGGAATTCCTTGTCGGCCCGCTGCATTTCCACGATGATCTTGCGCCCGTCTTCCGTGTGGCAGAGGACGTCCATGATTACCTTCTTGTCGTCGCCCTTCCAGAGGTCGATTTCATTTGGTTCGTACTCGATGTGGATAATCTTTTCGGGCAGGATGTCGTTCAGGAGCAGCATGAGGTTTTTCTCATTGTGCCCGAAAACGTGCTTGAAGGCCCAGTCGCACAGCAGGTCGATGTAGGTGCTGGTGGCAATGCGGATGATAAGGTCTTCCTTTTCTTCAGGCGAGAGGCGGCGGAAGCGGTCATACTCGCTGGCGATGGCTTCATACTGAGCGAATTGCTCGGGGGTGAGGCTGGTTGTTTTCATAGCATTGAAGTTTTAAATGGTTACACCGCAAAGCTATGTAAACACGATGGCTTCCGCAACACCCTCAGTGCAGATTTTGCGAATTCTTTCGAAAGAATCGTAAAAATGTGGCGAAATGTGATGTCCTTTGCGCAATAGCTGCCGATTCCTGACGGATTATTGGCAATTTCACGTCAGAAGGGCCGTTTTCCATGCCGATCGGGAGCGTTTTCGATGTTTTTCTTCCCGAATCGCCACTTTTCCTGCCGATCGGGAACGATTTTGCCGATTATCTTCCCGAAGGGTCGGATAGAGGGCAAATAAACGAAAAACCCACTTTTACGAGCGTTAAATTAGGTTTTTTGGATTTTTTTTTGTATCTTTGCCTTTCATTCTTATGGACATTTATGTATATTAGTGCAAAACCAGTGTTAATTATCTATTTACCAATAATATATGCGTAATTCAATCAAAATTGTCCTCGTGGGTGCGATAGCACTTGCGGGCGCGGTTGCCTGCTCTCCGAAGGAGTCTGTCAACCCTAACTACAACCCTGCCACCGGCGAAGTTGCCACCAGCTTCGTGTTCAGCGTGTCTACTGCGAATTCTCCGATGACCAAGCAGACATCCGCCAACACCCAGGCCACCGCTACCGACGCTTTCCGCGGCATCACCGATGCAAGGCTGCTCAGCTTCCTTCGCAATGCTCCCGTTGCAGACGGCAAGTACATCACCGCCGCCTCCACCGCCAACAAGAACTATTCCCTTGGCCACGTCATGACCAACGCTGACGCGACCACCGACCAGTCCAAGAGCCACCGTATCATCGAGCTTGCCCTCCCCACCGAGACCAACACCCTCATGTTCTACGGAAAGGCCCCCAAGAGCGGTGAGAATGCTGACTTCGCCCAGGGCAAGATCGACTATCTGCCCAAGGTCACCAATGCAAACGCAACCGACCTTACCCAGTATGACTTCGCCCTCTCCCGCATCGTTGACATCAACGCCTCCGGTTACAGCGCAAAATACCGCCAGTATGGCGACCTCATCGTTGCCGTGCTCAACTACATCATGAATTCCAGCATCGATACTGACGTGACCCACGAGTCCACCACCGTTCACGCCACCCTGTCCTGGGCACACTATGTGACCATTTCCGACGCCGGCGTGATCCAGCGTGCCACGAAGTCTCCCCTCGACGGCTCTCTGATGTGCTCCATCGGTGAGATCCTCGGCGAGGAGCTTGCAACGCTTGCCACCATCAACCCCGGTGAAGTCCGTGCCGGTTCCGGCCCTGCAGTCGCCCGTACCCTCGGCGACCTCCTGGTCATCATGAACAAGATCCACGCTCAGGCCCCCACCGATATCCACGAAGCCGTGGCAAAGGCTGTTGCTGAAGAAATCGCACGTCGTATCAACGTCGCCCTCGAGGGCACCGCTCCTTCCCTGAACTGGAAGACCAAGGCCAACATCATGAGCTCCACGCTCGGCTACACCGGCGCTGTGGACCAGATCACCCTTGTGGGCAGCACCGGTTCCGAGCTCGACCAGTATCCTATGACCGCTTTCAACCTGCCTGCCGGTTGCTCCCAGCTCTCCGTGACCACCACCAAGTCCACCGACACCGACGGCCAGGTCACCACTCCCGGCACCATCACCTGGAGCTACGTCGGCAACGTGCAGATGTTCGACGCCGTGGGTGCCACTTCCTGCTACAATGTCTACTATCCCGCCGAGCTCGTGTATTTCGGCGACTCTCCCATCCGCGTGACCAACGAGGCCGTCACCGAGCCCGAGTATCCCCAGGGCGTAGCCAACTGGGATGCCGACGCCAACTGGACCGCAAAGAACTGGGAGAAGGATTCCCACGTGGTCTCCACCACCCGCAGCGTTGCAATGCAGTACAACATCAACTACGGCACCGCCCTGTTCAAGAGCAATGTCAAGTACGGCGCAGCCGTGCTCGAGGATAACAACCACGCTATCCAGGCCGCCAAGAATCCGGCCCTTGCACCCACCGACGAACCCAATGCTCAAATCACAGTCGGCGACAATACATTCCAGCTGACCGGTATCCTTATCGGCGGCATGCCCACCACCGTGGGTTGGGACTTCCTCCCCGTCGCAGGTTCTACCTTCAACCAGGCCATCTATGACAAGGCCCTTGCCAGCAACTCCATCCCCGCTTCCGGCACCAGCGCCGACAACTACACCCTCGTCTGGGACAACTGGAACGAGAGCAAGCGCGGCGGCAAGCAGAACGATGTCTATGTGTGCCTCGAGTTCCAGAACAACTCCGGCCAGGACTTCTGGGGCAAGCACAATATCGTCCGCAACGGCGGTATCTTCTACATCATCGGCAAGCTCGATCCCGACGCGGGTAAAGACTGCACCACCGACCGCAGCACGGGTGTCACCTGGCCCACCGACGGTCTCCAGGCCCTGCCTCCTTTCCAGACGGACGGAAGCACCCTCAAGGAGCGCCGCGTGTTCATCCAGGACTTCATGACCACCGCCAACTTTGTGATCGGCGCAGAATCTCTCCAGAGCGCCTACAGCACCGTGCCTGACCTGCGTTCCACGCAGATTTCCCTCGGTCTGAGCGTCGACCTCAAGTGGGAGACCGGCCTTATCTTCGAAAACATCGTCCTCGGAAACTAATCATTTGATAAATAGAAGTCTCGATGAAGCCGGTCCTCCACACGCTTGCAATCACAGCCGCGGCACTGCTGCCGCTGGCTGTGATGCTGTCGTGCAATCCGGCTTCACCGGACTACTATTTCGGCTCCCTTGGCGTCGGCAACCAGGATGTAAAGTCCCAGATGGCGATCTCCTTCAAGTCCGGTGTCGGGCGTCCCGCCACCAAGATGAGCGACTCCGTGACCCAGATTGAGGCCGAGACGGACAACTATGCCTTCCGCGGGATAGAGCAGATATACGTAATCCCCTTCAACACCTACAGGGCCGTCACGGCCTCTGACCTCAGACACGGCCGCAACCTTCAGCTTCCCCAGCGTGGCATTTCGCCGCAGTGGGGCTCTGTCGCGAATGCGGGTCTGGTGTCCAACAACAATTCCCACCTCTACGAGAGCGTCTATATGAGGTCCGGCACGGCGTCCGTGCTGGTCTATGGCAAGGCAATCGACGAGAGCGTGTCCGCAACTCCTTCGGATTCAGTGGATTTCAAGCGCCGCAACGGAGTGCTCCGCAAGCACGGTCTCGAGGCCGCGGAATCCCCGGCGGACATGTGGTTCGAGCTTGAGCCGATGGTGGACGCGGCTGCGGAGGCGTCGATGAATTCCGGCATCCAGGGTGTGCTTGCTTACCTTAATTCCATTGCCGGAGCAGGCGTTTCGCTTTCCGGGTACACCCGCCGTTCCACGACTCAGACCACCTGGACTTACCGTTGGGGCACACCGGCCGACTACGGCAACCACCAGACTCTACAGAATGCTTTTGAGACGCTGACCGGCGCCGGTCTTGCCTTCTCCGGTTCCACTGACGCAATAGCCAGGATGCTGACATCAGTCTACAACGGCCTGTATGATCTGGCTAACAGCACAGACGAAAGTGACAGTTATACCCAGACGTATTACGGCTACTATTCTAACAATGCAAGGTATTACTACTACGTCTATGAGCTTTCCAGGGAAATCCGCAGCCTGATCGACAACTCCACCTACGTGACCGTCACGGGCTCCGGAAATAACGCAACTGTCTCTTTCATAAGCCACTATGCCGGCATTCCTGCGGGCTGGGGCGTGCCGGACGGAGCTGTGTCGCTGCAGTGGAACGGCACCTCGTTCGTGCAGGTTTCCGCGGCCAACAGCGCCCTCGCTCCCGTGTCTTCCTACTGTTATCCCCCCAGTCTCTGGTATTGGGCGAACAGCCGCCTGAAGACCTCCCAGGATGAATCGGTCGTCGATCAGTATGTGTCTTCCAACCTCACCTGGTCCACGATTCTCGACTACTACACCTATGGCAGCGCGGTGCTGCCCGGAGTCGAGTCGGCCGCTGTCAACGACCCCCTGCAGTACGGAGTGGCTCAGCTGCGCCTGAATATCGGATATGCAAGCTCCGAGGGCGGCACGGAGAATCTGCTCGACAGCAGGGCAGGCACGGTGAACATCCGTAATGCCAATTTCCCGCTCACCGGCGTGCTAGTCAGCGAGCAGCGGCACCAGGCCTATAATTTCACGCCCAGGAGCGGCGACAACTACTGCATCTACGATTCCGACGTCAACGACGGCTCCACACCCAAGGCATACATTGCCAGCGCCGGTTCTGGCATCACCCTGAAGCCCATCCACACGCTTGTGGTGCAGACGGACAGCTATCAGGACGTCCACTACGCCCTCGAGTTCCAGAACAACAGCGGGGCGGGGTTCTACGGAGCCAACGGCTGCATGGTGAACCCCGGATGCAAATTCTATCTTATCGGAGTCCTGAAGTACTCCGACGCCACCAACAACCCCGGCGGCGCAATCAAGAGCGTGTTCCTGCAGGATCACGTCACGGAGGCGAACATCACCGTCAAGGGCCTTGCCTCCGCCTACAACACCATCCCCGAACTCCGTGATCCCCAACTGGAAATCGGAGTCCAGACAGAAATGAAATGGGTCGGCAGCACCCCGGCCCAGATACCTATGTACTGATGAAGGAAAGGACTGCACGCATACGCCTCGCCCTGACGGCACTGCTTATGGCAATGCTGGCAGTCACCTGCACCCGCCGCGAACTCGCCTACCCGGAGATGCCCGTGCTCTACGTGAAGGTGAACATTCCCGATGCAGTGCTCACAAAGGCGGAGACGGGAGTCCACAACCCCCTGGCCGCCGAACGCACCGTCAGCAGCCTGCAGGTGTGGGTGTTCCGCGCAGGCGCCACCACGTCTGCCGGGCTCATCGGCTACAAGTCCCTCGATCCCGACGCCCTTGCCGCCACCGGCCTTGCCAACGGTTCCGCCGCTCGCTTCTCCATCCCCGTGGACAAGGCGATTCTGGAAGAGAACCCGCTGCCGCACGTGGACGTGTATTCCGTGATCAACGGCGCTTCCGCCGGATTCACAATCGATAAGTTCACCACTGCCGCCGGCGACTGGACCAAGGTGTCGCCCACGGAACTGGCCGCCTTCGTGATGGATGAAGACCGCTTCGGCGTGACCGACCTTGTGTCCGAGGTGCCTGCCGGAGGACTTCCGATGGCCGGACTCATGAAGAACGAGCCCATGACCGGCGAGTATCCGGTGCTCACCATCAGCACGCTGACCCTCACCAGGGCCGTATCCCGCCTGCGTTTCGTGTTCTGCCAGATGACGGAAAACGGCAACCCTGTGGATGTGTTCAACATCACCGGCATCAGCCTCAGCGGGCAGATCGGCCAGAACGAGAAACTGCTCACCGACCAGGTGTACAGCACGCATACTTATCTCACGCGGCTCTTTGATTCTTCGGGCTACGTGGACCTTAATAAATCCTGGACGACGGGCCTTCCCGTGCCCGCCAGGAATGCAAGCCCGGGCACTTATCTCTACGACGGCTCCCAGACCACCCAGGAATACGAAGACCTCATCGACGGAGGCATCAGCGCCGGCGTGCTCACGCAGTGGGGCCTGACCTACCTTCGAGAGACGGACAAACAGCTCTCGGGCACAATAAGTTACACCGTCGGCACCGGCGCCTCGATGCGCAGCAAGACCGCCACGTTCACGATGGACGCAGGCGACTTCACCCGCAACCACAGCTGGATCATCTACGGCTACTTCATCGGCGGCCGCCTTGTGGTGCAGCCCACGGTGCTCCCCTGGAATGCGGCGCACGACCGCTATGAATACGCGACCGAAGGGTACACGGAACTCGGCTACGAGAAGCCCTGGCTCCGCTACGACCTCGACAAGGATGCCGGGACCTGGAACGATGCCTGGCTCGTGGTGGCCTATGGCTATGAAGGAGGATCCGTGGGCAAGCCCACGCACTCCCCGATGTTCACCCTGCAGACCATCAACAGCAATGAACTGGTGCTCCAGCTCAACAACGACCAATTCATCTTCGTGCAGATGACCCAGTCGCTGGACAGCGGCAACAACCCGGTCTACGCCTACACCAAGCTCGGCCAGAGGCTGGAGATCCATCCTTCCTCCAATAAGCAGGACACCAATTTCTATGTCGTTCCGGTCAACGACAACGTGATGGCAGACCCTTACGTGAAGGTGTTCCTGACCGAGCTCCATTCCGGCGGGATGCCTCCGGCCAACATTCCGTTCAACCACAACCTGCCCGGCGACGAAGACCATACATCCATATTGATCTATAACCCGGGCCGTGCCGAGTACAACGCCAATATAAGCAACCATAAGAACACGTCCAGCACCGTCCAGGCGACGCAATACTGGCTAGAAGAAGAATAAGGATGAAGAGATTTGTGAAATATGTGTTCATGATGCTTGCGCTCTCGCTGGCAGGGACGTCGTGCCTGCGCGAACTGTCTCCCGCCATTCCCGGCGGAGGCAGCGGCCTGAGCGTGCGTCCGTCCATCTTCCGGGCCAGTGAGCACTCTCTCGCCACCAAGGGCAAGGAGGACACCGACTCCGGTATAGTCAAGGACGACCAGGTCAACGCCCGCGACGAGCTCCGCGAGAACTTCTTCGGCAGCCTGGACATCTTCGTGAAGCGTCAGGCAGATGCCCCCGGCACCGCCTGGTTCAAGGAATACCACCTCAACGCAGGCGACACGGGCGTAATCATCGACCCGTCGAAATACGACAACGAGAGCCTTCTGGACCAGGCCAAGCAGGCCCTTGCGAGCAACTGGGCGGAGCAGGGCTATGAGCCCGGAGTGCCCTACGACATCTACGTGACGGCCAACAATCCCCACACCGCCGCGGCCACGGCTCCGGCCAACCTCACCGCGCTGCAGGCCCTGACCACCAACACCCCCGACATCTACCGCTACTATCTGACCTATACGCCGTCGCAGGAAGACCGCATTTACTGGACGAACTGTATGTACTCGGAGAAGAAGAACTTCTTGATGGACGGCAAAATAGAAGGCTGGACCATAGATCCTGCACAGGCCGAGCAGGTGTTCGACGTGGACCTCAAGCGCGCCGCCGCCAAGATTCTCCTCACGGTCAATTTCAGCGACGAGAAGACAATTCCCATGATTCCTGAAAAGCTGAATCCAGGTGATCCGGATCCGACGCCCGTGACCGATGCAAGCGGCCACGTGGTGATGGGGTCGGTGAAGGAGTATATGCAGCTTGTGGGCCGTACCGTCGGTGAGCCCCGAATCAAGCCGGTGAATTTCAACCTGAACGGTTCGGACGTCGCCTATGACGCCGACCCGCTCCCCGGTTCCGGCAGCCTGCTGACCATCGACAGCAACTTCTCCATATTCAAGGAAGGGAGCAGCACCGACAATACGGACAACACGTTCGCGGCCGTCACCTACACCTATCCCATCGACTGGAGTTCGGACAATTCCCGCACGCCTTATATCCTGCTGTCGGTGTTCTTCACCCGCGACTCCGACGGTGACCAGCTGCGGAGCTACTACCGCATCCCCGTGTGCGACGAGTCGCAGGTGAGCTCGCTGGAGCGCAACAATATCTATATCATAGACGTGAAAATCGCCTCCCTGGGCGCATCCAACGATTCGTTCGATGCCAAGGACGAAGAGCTCCGCATCGAGTACCACGTGATCCCCTGGACAGAGACCAACATGACGCAGGAGGCCACCACGGTGAAGATTTCCGACACCAAGTACCTCACCATCATCCCCACTGAATACACCCTCAAGGGAGACGACGAGCAGAGCGTCGACCTGCAGTGGTTCGCTTCCGTGTCCGTGGATGACGGCCGTATCGTGGACATAGACCCGAACTCCCTGCACGTGTCCTATATCAACTATCAGAGCGCTACCGTGGACATCAGGGGCTCGGTCACCAAGCAGGTCCGCAACGACGGCGGCACGCTCGTCACGGCTACCGACGCCAACACCGACGGCAGGCGCGATATCGTGATCACGTCCACGGCCCCGAACGGCAGCACGGCGAAGGGCGAGAAGGTCGTGGTAACGCTCACTCCGAACGGGATAATACAGGTGAAATCCGACGCCCTGCAGAGCCGCGCCATCAAGGATATAGAATTCACCGTCTACCTCAAGAACGCCAGCGGTGTGGATGCCGTGCCCATCAGGATACGCCACTTCCCCCTGGACAATATCCAGTCGTTCACGGGGGCGTGGTCGTCGAAGTGGGACGAAAGCTACACGTCCGTGGCCGCCAGGGAGTATTCGTTCAACCCGGCAGCCGACGGCTGGACAAGCTGGGACGGATATGAAGACAATATCAATTGTACGCTCTCGGAATACAACCACGCCAGCGAGGGGAAAAGCTCTGCGACCACGACCGAACCCATAGGAACTCCTTCTGACTACGACAGTGCGTCTACAACCGAAAGCGGGGGCAATAATTCCACCGTCCAGACGGCTTTCAGGTCTGCAGTCCCCCAGGGCACAAGCCGCCAGAATGCGAACTCCGAGAACAATGCCTATAAGGATGCAAATTCCGATTATTGGTATTGGGGCCAGACCCAGACCACGAGCAATGCTTCCAATGCGTCCTATGACTGGTCTACGGGAGGCTGGAACAGGACGTATTACCGATGGACGACCTACTACAGAAGGATTTATTATAAGACTGTAACAACCTACAAGGCCCGCCGTTACTACAGGGATGTCACCAAGAACGTTCCCACCACAGGCAACTGGGTGGACTGGGAAAATCACACCGGCAACACCAACTACGACGGCACCGGCTTTTACGCAAAGGTGTATATGGACGGTTTCGCCAACCGCATAGAGACCAACGCGACATCCTACACCGCGCAGAATTTCACGAACCTGACCAACCGTCAGATGTATGTCATCCAGCTCACTTCGACCAGCAGCGAGTACGCAATCGGCAGGCCTGTGCTTGACAGCAATTATCAATCCAACGACAATGTATGTTCTCCGGCCTTTATGATTGCTTCCCAGCTCGGCGCGACGTCGAGCAACTCCTACACGGCCACGACAGCGGCCCGGCATTGCGGTACATATATGGAGGTGGGTACCGACGGAAAGCGCTACGTGGGATGGCGTCTTCCCACGGAGGCGGAAATCAATGTGATCATCAAGTACCAGACGGAAGGCGCAGCCAGCTATTCGGTCACGATGGTCCGCGTGCTTGCCGGACGCTACTACTGGGCGCTGAACGGGCAGACCCCTACCGCCTATGCAAGCGGAAACAACGGTACATTCGTCCGCTGCGTCCGCGACCTTACCCTGGAAGAAGTCGAACAACTCAACAGTAGAACCAGCTTCTGATGAAACGCCTGTCATACATACTTTTGCTGATGTTGGTGTGCGGCCTCTGGAGCTGCACGCCGAGGGAACTTGAGTACCCGGGCCTGGAAGGCGTGCCGGCGAAGCTGGTGCGGGAGCTTGGCCTCGATGAGCCCGAGATGCCGGTCCGCATAGGCTTCGACCTTCCGGGCGAGTCTGCGGCCCGTCCCGCCACCAAGGCAAGCGTAGTCGGCGGAGAAGAGGACACCAACAACTACATAGAGACTCTCCATCTGGTGTGTTTCACAAAAGAAGGCATCTACCTTGGCTGGCGCCCTGCCGTGCTGATCGGAGACGAGCAGTCGTTCGTCCACGACAATCTCAACTGCCAGGGCCGTGAGCTCTTCGAGGGCACCGTGCCTTCCCGTACGGCTCGTATCCATTTCGTGGGCAACGTCGGGATAGGCGTGGCAAGCGGATACGCCCCGCCGAACATTCCCGGCAACGACCAGATTGGCGGCAATGAGAACACCCTGATCAAATCTGCCAAAATGACCGTGGGGGTCAGCGACCGCAAGATCTGCTACTGGGGCTTCCACGCCGAACCTTCTTCGGAGGATATGAAGAACTGGCTGGCGCAGGCCACACTGGACGAGGCCACGGGCACCGTGACCTATTCCAAGAAGCCCGGCCATAACGTCCATATGGTCCGCGACCGCGCAAGGGTTGATTTCGGCTTTATGTTCGATTTCCCACGCACCGCGCAGGATGTCGAGGACGGCAGGACGGTGACAATCGACGGCTCCACCTACACGATTTCAGGCGGTGCGGTCACGATTGACGGCATCCAGTATCCTATCGAGAAGAACCCCACCGACTACACCATAGTCTCCATCGACTGGATACTCTCCAACGGCCTCAACAAAGGCTATCTGGCTCCGTATCACGACGAAAATGCCGACGACCACTTTGCCGGCTACTACGACCCTTCAAGCACTCCGGCGCTCAGCGAGGACCGCCTCACCCAGTACGACAAGGCCGACGCCGCCCGTTACACCGCCTCCGAGAGCGATATGATGCCAATCTACGCCGGCGGCCGTTCCATAGACAATCCTCTCTTCCTTTTCGAAGACGAGAACCTGGAAAGCAATCCCCCGAAAATCATCCTGAAGGTGGTCTACCAGGTGGACGGCCAGTCCGGCACCAAGACCAAGTTCCACACTCTGATGATGCTCAATGAGAGCCAGGAGCCCTGCAAGATACTGCGCAACCACAACTATGTGCTGGATATCTTCGGAATCCCCTGGGAGGGTCTCGGTTACGCAAGCTTCGAGGATGCCGTCAACTCCGTCACCTACGCCAACAACCAGACCGTCACCATCAGCGAATCGGTGCCTGCGGTCAACGACGGCCGTTACCAGCTGTCCGTGATAGGTGATACCGCCCTCATCTTCCAGGATCCTTCGCTGGTCAACACTGCGCAGACGGTTTACTTCACTTACTCGTCGATGGTCAGCAGCGAAAACACCTCCGCCGTCACGGCCGCGGACTTCAAGGCTGCCTGGTCGACGGATGTCCGTTCTTCGTTCGCAAGCGATGTCATCACGGTGTCCGAGATCAGCAACGATGGCACCACCTTCAGGGGCGCCGTCACCTTCACTCTCGGTACATCCATCAACTCCGCATTGCAGGGCGGTACGATAGAACTCCGCGACAAGCTCACCGGAATGACTCGTTTCATCAGCGTGTACACCATCGACCAGTTCAACTTCCTGCCGATTGGCGCCAGCCAGCTGCAACTTGTCAAGACAGGCGGCTCGCGTACGGTCAACGGCGTGGCGTGCGACACCTACAAGATGGATATAAGGATACCGGGAGACTACCCGCTGGGTCTTTATTCCGTCGCGGTCAGGATGACGTCCATCACGCTCAACCCGTATTTCATCGAAAGGAAGAATTCCGGCAGTTCGACAGTAGAATTTTCCGACGACAACATAGCAGTGGCGATGGGTGGCACCGAAAACGGCTCCATCCTGGACGATGAGGTCCTTCAGGGAATGAACTTCCTCACCACTCCCGTGAGCTCCTGGAATTACCGCGCCGCGGGCAACCCGTGGAACTTCTGGTTCTTCTACAACATAGTGAACAAGCCCACTATGGAAGATGGCGGAGAGACGGTGGAAGACACCCGAGACAAGGTCTACACCATCTACTTCGACGACATCCGCCAGCTCCGGGCCCCCGCCAACCAGGCCTCGAACGTAGGACTTTTCTTCAAAATCAAGTATTTTGGCCCCGCTGTAGCGGTGGAATACTGATTGGAGATTTGTTTTTTCGCTTGATATAGTTATATTTGTAACTTAGCGTATTAGGCGAATGTCGGTTTTGACCCTCATATTGGCCTTTTTGGCGTTTCCCGTCACCACTTTTGTGGCGGCGCAGGACACACTACGTGTGCGCGCCGGGGTCGACAGCGTGGCGGTTTGCGTGTCCGATCCGCCCGACACTGCCCGGCTGTATGTGCCTGCCGAGGTGGACAGCGTGCAGCTGCGCCCGCCGAGGCCCTTTATGGGCATCAGCACCAACATTCCGTACGACATCACCTGGGTGCCTGGCTATGGCGTCACGTCCATTCCCAGCGTCAGCCTGGAATTCTACCCGAAGAACTGGAAGCATTTCACCCTTGGGGCGGATGTGGAGTGGCCGATGTGGAAGCATTGGGACACCCACCGCTTCATGCAGATCAACAATATCACATTGTGGACCCGGCGTTATTTTCGTACGCGCGCGTGCGAGGAGAGCGTGAAGGGCTTCTACCTGCTGGCCAACATCAACGCCGCACGCTTCGGCATAGGCTTTGACGCAGACAGGGGCTGGCAGGGAGAAGGAATCGGCGCGTCGCTCGGCGCCGGCCACAAGTGGACCTGGGGAAGGTTCTTCGTGGACGCCGGCCTTGCCGTCGGGTATTTTTACGCCCGCTACGACCCGTACGTCTGGGGCAACGACGGCACCGGATGGTACTACTACGACTACACGGGCGACCCTGAGGCCTTCGTCCCGCGCCGAATGGCACTCCATTGGTTCGGCCCCACAAGGGTCTATGTTTCAATCGGTTTCGACCTGACGAAGAAGGACAGGAAATGAAGTTGAAGACCTTCATACCGGCTCTGCTTGCGCTGCTCATGGCGGGTGGCTGCATCATCGATCCGCCCCTTCACCTGCGGCAGGCCCTGAAGACCATCGTCAAGGTGATCTGGAAAGCCGATGTGTACCCCGACGGCCAGAAGCCCGACGGCGTGACGTTTTATATCTTCAGGGATGGCGATTTCTACCAGAGGCACACGACTGCAGACGTAGACTCCTGCCAGATCAGTCTTCCTCCGGGGCGCTACAGGGTGTATATGATTTCCCAGAGTCCCGAGGAGTTCTGGACCATGGAATTCAACGAGATGGACAGTTTCGAGAACGCCAATGCCCGCCTGAACGAGACCGAAGTCAGCTGGCTCACTCCGGATCCGGATTCACCGGTGGTCGTGAACCCGGAGCTGTTCACGGTCGGCGTGTCCGACGAGTTCGAACTGACCCAGGAGATGCTGGACAAGTTCTATGGCGGCGGCTTCATGTCTCCCGACGGCGACGGCTACATCCGTATCTTCACGTTGAGGATTCCCATCACGCCCATGAGCGCGGTGTCCCAGTTCTGGGTGTCGATCTATTCGGCCAACGCCGACATGCTCAGGTCCGTGCACGCTGCGACCAGCGGCATGGCGAGGACCTTCTACCTCACGCAGGGCACCACCGGTCCCGAGGAATGCACGCAGGTGATGTCGGACTGGACGCTTGTCATCGACGATCCGGAGACGAAAATCGGCCACCTGGACACCAGGATCACGACCTTCGGCCTGCCCCGCGGCGAGATGCCGAGCATCTACCGCGACTCCACCCTCAACGTGGCCACGCTGCTGGTGGACAACAAGACCGTGGAGCGCTACTCCTTCTTCGTGGGCAACAAAATCTACCTGGACGATCCGCCTCCCGACGGCTACCTCCACCTCTACCGCCTCATCCTCGGTACCATGGAAAATCCCGTGATCACGCCGTCGATAGTAGTGCCGGAGGGGGATTCGGAATCAGGGTTTGATGCTCTGGTCAACGAATGGGATGAAGGAGCGAGTGTGGATATTGGTATGTAATTATTTAGAAACAACATATAAACATTTTTTATTCACTTTTTTAATTCATTTTTTCATGAAAAAAGTATTTTTTATCGCTGCAATTGCAGCTCTCGGCTTGGTCTCTTGCGCCAAGGTCGAGAACACCCAGAAAGCCATCGGCGAGGCGGGGACGCCCGTTTCGTTCGGTGTGTATGTCCCCCAGACCAAGGCTGGCGCCCCTGGTCAGACTACCACTGCAAGCATCCAGCGTACCGAGGCGAACGGCGGCGGATTTGGCGTCTTTGCCTACTACACTGATGATGCTGACTACTCTGCAGAAGCAAAGCCTAACTTCATGTACAACCAGGGAGTGTTCTACAACTCTTCCAAGTGGACGTACGCTCCTGTGAAGTACTGGCCCAATGAGTATGGCTCCGGCGCCAGCAGCACCGGCACCGACAAGATCAGCTTCTTTGGTTATGCTCCTTATGTGGCTACGGCTTCTGGTCCCTACGGCATCACTGCATTTGCTCCCGCAAACGACGCTGCCGGCAACCCTAAAGTTACCTACGTGATCGATCCCACCCCTTCGACCGCTGTCGACCTTTGCTGGGCCGTGAACTCTGCAGATGGAAAGCCTTGGCTCAACCAGACCAAGCAGGCCACTAATGGCAAAATCTCCTTGCTCTTCAAGCACGCCCTGGCTCGTTTCAACGTCAATGTCCGCGGCTTCTTCGATGCAGTCCGTGCTAATGACGGCGACATCAGCACCGACGACGTGGATTCCAACACCAAGATTACGATCGAGAAGATCGAGATCAAGGGTACTTTTGCTCCTTCAGGTGTGCTGAATCTCAACAACACCGAAGCCAACACGGCTCGCTGGACTCCCGCTACGGCTGCCGAAACCACCCTCACCATCCCCAATGCCGACATCGCTGCAAGCCTGAAGGCTACTGTGAATGGCGAGACTTCCTTCCCGGGCATTGCAGGTGTGACCAAGACCAATGTCAACGTGTTCACCGGTGCCGCTCCCACCAAGGCAGACGCCACCTATTACACGTTCATTCCGACCACGACGTCCACCACGCTCAATGTGAAGATCACCTATTATGTGACCACACAGGATGCCAAGCTCGCTGGCGGAATCAGCTGCGTGAAGAATGTCATCAGCAAGGACATTACCTTCGCTAGCGGTTTTGCCTGCGGTCTCAACTACAACCTGAACATCGTCCTCGGTATGACCACTGTCAAGCTTGAGGCAACCGTTGATGATTGGGCCGATCCTTCCAACGTCGACATCGACCTCCCTGTCAATCTTTAATTGACTTTTTGCCAGTGCGGGCCCGACCGCCCGCACTGGTCCCAGACAATGAAGGCAAGACGCAACATATTGCTCCTCGCGGCGGCGGCTCTCGCGGCGCTGCTTGCCGGCTCCTGCGTGAAGACGCTGGGGCCGGTGGATGACGGCTGGACCCCGCTCGGCGGCGACAAGCCTGTCCGCTTCAGCTCGTCCCTTGCGGCCCCGGCAACCAAGAGCCACGCGTCCCTGAGCACCACATGCACATCATTCTGCGTCTTTGCCTTCTATCAGGCCGGAAACATAAGCGAAGATCCGAGCCTGCATTACACCGGCACCTGGGGAGACCTTCTCACCAGGAACTGGACCCCGAGCTTTATGTACAACCAGCAGGTCACCTGGAGCACGGACCATTGGACATACACCCCCGTGAAGTACTGGCCCAACAACCCGGAGAACACTGTCACCTTCTGGGCCTATGCTCCCGCCGATGCAAGCGTGTCGCTGTTTAAATCCGGAACGTCAACAACTTACAGCAACACCAGTCCCGGCCTTCCGGATATTTTGTTCACCGTTCCTGCAACTGCCGACTATGATTTCCTTGTGTCGGAGTTCGATATGGTAAAAGACCACGCCGCCAACCCGGATTATCCCGCATACTTCACCCAGGACCTTTCCAAGCAAAGTATTGGAGAAAGCGTCAACTTCCTTTTCCGTCATGCCCTGTGCAAAGTGAATTTCAATGTTGCCAAAGATGATCCGTCGGACAAATACGATATGGAACTTAACATCGTGGGACTTGGTGACATTCTGTTCACCGGACTTTTCGATGACGGGAGATGGGCACCGGGATCATCGGCAAGGAGCAGCTTTGAAATCCTCAAGGACTCCGATCCAGATGTTACCCTCACATCTGCCGGCACAGCGCTGGGCAGCGGCATCCTGCTCCCTCAGAGATTATCCAGGACGGACGCCTCGCTTTACGTCCAGTACAAATACAAGGACAAACTGGCCACCGAATATACAACGGTTAATTGTGAAATCCTCCTTGGCAACGTCATGAGTTCCTGGGACACTTCCCTGGAGTACAACCTCAATATCAAGATTTCCCCAGGCAATCCCATCCTCTTCACCGCAAACGTGGTCAAGTGGGGTTCCGACACAAACGGATATTTTAACGTAGACTGATGATTATGGTTATGTCAGGCAGAATATCGTCATTGCTCAGGATAATGCTTATGCTTGTCCTGGCCGCTCTGTCTGCATGCCGTAAGCAGGAGCTCACTGCTCCTCTGCCGCAGGAGCCCGTCCAGTTCAGTTGCCGCCAGGTGGAGGTGTCCACCAAGGCCGATGCAAGTTATGTGACCGACGATATGCTTGTGTCGGGCAATCACTTTGCCGTCTACGCCTGGGACACCGCAAATGAGTTCCTTTCCGCAAATCCGGTTACGGATTTCGGTGTCCCCGCCCTTATGAGCCAGCTGGACGTCACATACCAGAACAACAACGACAAAGGTAAGAACAACACATATGCCGGGGACTATTTCTGGCCCCTGACAACAACTCCGCCCTATTGTTATTCCTTCCTGGCTTATTATCCCTACGCCGCCGGTTCAGGCATTACGGCTCCTGTATTCTCTGACGGGAATGTGGGCGTCTACGCGTTCACGGCCAAGGGAGAGTCCAAGGATATGGTGGACTTCTGCGTCTCCGACGTTTCCAACGACATTGTGTACGGCACCACATATACCGCGTACCCCGGTACTGTGGGACTCACATTCAGGCACGCGCTCACACGTGTCCAGGTGAAGTTTGTGAAAGCTGCGGACGTGGATGAGGATACCCATCTCTACATAGAAGATGCGCATCTGGTCAATATCCGTAAGCAGGGCACACTGACAGCTACTTACGCGCAGTTCATAGACGATGTTTCAGACCCCGGGAATCCTCAGGTGTTTCCCGGATATGGCCGCAAGGGCACAACCACCTTGAATTGGGCCACAGACCCGGACGTAAAGGGTGATTATGAATTGTCCATAGGCGGCGTAAACCCTGATCCGGCGGCGGTCCCGGATCCTGTTGACGTAGAACTGGATTATACCCAGACAGTGAGGCCTGATGAGGTATTCCTGATGGTGCCGCAGGCCATCCTGAAAGAAAATGAGCCCCTTGGAAGCCCTTCCCCACAGGCCATCACCTTCAGGTGGAGGGTAGGGAGCGCGCCGGCATCCGACGCCACCTTGATTCTGGATGATTGCGTGAAGGCGGTAGGTTCTGCAGAACGGGCCGGCATTACCGAATGGGCGCCCAACATGTCCGTTGTTTATACCGTAGTCATTAAAGCCAAACCCATCGAGTTTGCCATCACCGCCAGCATACGGGCGTGGGATGACGAGGATGGATATTATACAATTATTCCATAAGAGGATGAAACCTGGATACATCATATCGCTTGCCGCAATGCTTCTGGCCGCTTTCACTTTTGGAAGCTGCTCAAAGCCGGCATATCCAGGCTACTCTTCAGAGACCGGAGGAGCCATCGCCTTCCGCGCCGGCATCGAACTGGCTCATTCTGATCCTTCCACTAAGGCATTGAACACCAATACCACTTTCACGGAAGGAGACAAGTTTATGGTGTTTGGCCGCCGCACAGGCGAGGGCCGCAACACGCGTATTTTCTACAAGGACGATGCTACGGACCCCTCCGGAAACTTCCAGGGCGTAACTGTCACACGCGGGGCAAGCGACTGGACATATACCCCGCTCAGTTATTGGTATTGGGTGAACGAAAGCAACTTCTATGACTTCATAGCCGTCCATCCCCATACTGCTCCGGCAGAGCGAATGATGGAAGACGGAGCGGATATTCCGGGCTATATGGCTGTCAAGTCTCAATATTCCCTAAGCTCCCACACCCACGACCTGCTTATGGCTGCAACCCGCCGCTATGGCCACGTGGCAGACCGCACCTCTCCGGTGAACCTGGTTTTCAACCATATGCTGTGCGCCGTGAAGGTGATAGTCACAAATGAATCTGCGAATACCGATCTCACACTGACATCCGTGAGCGTCGACAACATCATACAATCGGCCTACGCCAAGATGACCATCGACTCGGGAGGCGATCCGGAATACTATTGGATCGACTCCCAGAGGACTGGTGTCGATGTGGGTATCTTCGCTGGCTCTCAGGCAATTACGCACGGCAACGACTATTCTACGGAGTTCCATCTCCTGATTCCGGGAGACCTTTCCGACACGATTGACGGATCCCTCGCCCCGGAAGAAGGGGAGGTCGATTATGAAAGCAAACTTGCAGCCTATGAAGGCAAAGTGCCGCACCTCAAAATTGGCTTTACTGTCAATGATGTGCCCTTTGCTCCGTCTGTCCTGCTAAAAGACATACAGCGCACGAAATATGATACCGAGGACCCCATATCCGTATGGGAACCCGGAATCCGATATACTTACCATATAGGCATACGCCTTGACGGCGGTATCATCATTCGCGTGGTTACAACTGAATGGGACGAGATAGAAGCCGAAACCCCCGGCCTTTTGATTGATTATTGATAGATGAGACGATACCTCACATATTTTTGCTGCTGCATTTCAGCGCTTCTGGGCCTTCTCTCCTGCACGCAGGAGCAGCAGGAGCAGCATGGCGGTATCATTTCCATCCGTCTTGCAACCGGAGGCCTGCAGGCGACGAAGGCCGACACTCCCGGAGACAGAGTAGTGGCCGACGGCGGCGGTATATATTTGGACGGATCCAATAATCCCGACCTCGTGATCCTTATCGCAAACAACTCCAGCGGAGACATAGTGGCCACTTATCCTGGCAGCGGAAGAGACGGAGTCGTGAATGGCATTTGTACGGATCGTTCCCGCACAGACGCCGTATTATCCTTTGATTTCACCACAAAGGCTGCCGGCGAATACACGGTCTATGCCTTCGGCAATACGGAAGGGTTGTGGGCTATGACCTACGATCCTTCAGATGCGTCCATTTCGTTGTCTGGATCGCAGCTGACCACTCTCATTTCTGCATCTCAGGTCGAGGCTCTGCGTTTTGTGGCCCAGACGCGCAATACGCACGGCTGGGAAGATGCCGGTCACGAGGTTGATTACGACGACGGTGCAGCTTTACTGAACGGCCGTCTCCCGGTTTCGGCCAAGGCTCCCCTGAGTGTTTCTGCCGGCAAGAACGGTGAAGCGTATCTGGAACTCCTCCGCTGCGTTGCCAAGGTGACCGCAATCATTCAGAACAATACCGGAGAGGCAATGTCGCTGTACAATTACAAGCACACCGTTCACAATATCAATCCCAATACCGGATATGTCATCCCTCACGAGAACGACTTTATAGGTGCACCTGGCAACCTTGTAGCCAATCCCTGTTCAAAATACAATCTGCCCGATATGACCATTCCCATTTCCACGGAAGGGTCCCAGGCTTACGACTGGTATGTATTCCCCAGCGAAGGGCCGTTCAATATCTGCATCACATTCACCCTTTTCAAAAATAACGTCGGGGGCACAGAGAAAACATACACGTACAACAATCTTCCCGTCACCGACTGGCGGGCGAATGACATACTGACGCTGGCCCGCAACCAGCACCTCACCGTCACCACCCGCATCAGTAAAGGTTTGACGGTATCATTCAATTTCCAGGTTACGCCTTGGGAAAAGAACACGGCTACCGTAGAATTTGACTAGACTATGTTGAAAAGAATCATATACATTGCCGCTGCATTCCTGAGCCTGTTGCTTCCAGCAGGCTGCTGGAGGGATGCAATGGAGACTGATATGCCGGCATCGGATATTCCCGAAGGCGCCCCTGCGACTTTGGTGATTCCTTTTTCCAGCATAGAAGAGTATGAAGTTCACGTAGCCACCAAGGCGGAGTCGTCCAATGTCGATGAATCACGCATTCAGAACCTGTATGTGATGCTATTCGACAATACCGATTCGCCGGATGAGCCCAAAAAGATCTACGGCCGGTATTTCTCCCACGACCACCTGGAAAGTGATGCAACCACATTCAACAGCAACGACAATGAATGCTGGTTTGTGAATAACAAGGCGCTGGGGTCCGGCGACGGAGTCCTGACGGAAGGGGCGGTCAAAATTTCCACTGTCACTTGTTCCAATGCCACCCTTGTTGTTATTGCGAATATCACCAACGCCGTCACCAATCTTGACGGGATCAACAGCCTGGACCGCCTGAAGGCCGTCCAGAACTATAATGAGCTTAAAGACATACAGGTGTGCCTCGAGCAGGATATAGTAAACCGCAAGGACCTGTTCCTGATGACGGGTGAGCTCCAAAACAAGAACACACGGGATATGATGTGGAACAACCCGGCCGGCTCTACCACATTCAACCCGACGTACATGGTGCCTTTGATCCATGTAGACGCCAAGGTCAAGTTCCGCGTAAAGGTCAACCCCACATATATCAGCGCCGCAAAACCTGTGTACTGGCAGGTGTGCAACACTCCGGACCGCTGCTATCTCTACACCAAGCCCGGGCCTGGAAACGCCCCCGAGGAAATCGATCATTTTGATTCCCAGCAGTATTATTTTGAAGGGACTGAATATGACCGGGATCCCAGTACGAACGAGATCACAAACACATATTATACTTTCTGCTTCTATATGCTGGAGAACAACCAGTCTCCCAATGGCACGGCAGAAAAGTATTACCAGCGAGAAGTCCGCGACAAGATAGACAGCGGAGAACCGGGCTATGAGGGCAGGACCGGATCCCAAAGCGGGGCGTTCGGCACCCACTTTGTCGAGAACGGCGAGTGGAAATATGCGCCCACCTACGGCACATATGTCCGCTTTGACCTGATTCTGACGCTCACTGAAGCCGGTATAGACCAGATGGGAGAAGTGGATTCGGGGCAGCTGGACATCACCCAGGCCCTTACGTCCGATGCTATCTTCACCGTGCACCTTGGCGACTTTGTCAATAGCGGCGACCGTACCGCAAAGGACGGGACCGCCATTTCCGGTTCCAAGTTCAATGACTACGAGACCAAACGCGGGCACACCTACACCTATACCATCACCATCAACAACACCACCAACATATTTGCCGAGGTGACCAACGACGAGGAGGTCCAGGCCGGCCAGGAAGGATTCCTGCTCCTCACCGACTCGGAAATCATCAACGCAGACTGTCACTACGAGTATCACCAGATTACATTTGATTACCGGCCCCATCTCGACCAGAATAAATTCTCCTGGTATGTCAAGACTCCTTTCGGCGAGGGCGGGCCAGTTATCACCAAAAACCTTGTTACGGGGGAATATACTTATGACGGCAGTGGCCTCGATTACCTGTGGGTCAAGTTCGGAGTGAACAAAACCGTGGCCGCCGATGCTCCTTCGGACGGATCTGACACGGAGGCCTGGTATGACCATTCGTCCGGCACCACAGTGTGCCCTTACAGCAAAAAGCGCCACGCATATCCCGGAGACAGCCACTACCACCCTGAATGGAAACCCGGGCTCACCGTAAATGACAATGACGGGAAAGGAGATAAGGATGTCCCGGACCTGATGGACATCAACCAGTTGATTGAATACATTTTCGATCAGACCAAAAAGGAGGATGCAACCCCCGGCAGCAGCGATTTCATCTACGACAGTGGATCTGCAGAGATTCCCGTAATCAGGATCACAGCCTTCATTGATGAATACTACTACGAAAAGGACCCTACCAAACCAAACGCACCGGTGGATCCAGACCTTTGGAGAAAGTTCGTGAATGCAAATCCCAGAGAGCTTCACATCCTTTCCGACGCCAAGTCCAGCCGCGACCGGAAGAGCGACGTGATCATGTCCAGCCATTCCGTCATCCAGCAGTCCATCCAGACCATCTATAATATCTATTCGGCTGACCTGCAGTCACTTTGGGGCACGGAACACGTGGACGAAATGCGTATGATCACGGACGGTTGGCCGTACTGGCCTGACGGTGGCCTTTCTTCAGGACGCGCAGGCTCATTCAGCACGGTTACAGGAAAGGAAAACGGACGTTTGAATTCTGCTTACATATGGGAATTTTATAGTTCGCAAGACGACAATGGGTCTCCCAGGGATGCCAATTGGGCAACTTTCCTGGACTATAACGTACACAATAATACGCCTGAACTGAAGGAAGACTATCACGGCATGGCCTGGTCCTGTTTGACCCGAAACAGGGATAATAACGGCGATGGAAAAGTGGACCGAGACGAGGTAAGATGGTACCTGGCCGCCGCCAATCAGCTCATCGGCATGTGGGTTGGCAATGAGTCCCTGTCTATGAGCGCCCGACTGTACAGGCCGGCCGCGGGCCAGTGGAGGGCACACATCCTGTCCAGTTCCGAGCGCCGCGTCTGCTGGGCCGAAGAAGGTGGAGGTGCAACAGAATACAAAACTGAAAGTGATCAGGAAACTTGGGTAGATTACTTCGCCGCAGCAAAAGGAGAAAGTGTACGTTGCCTGCGCAATATCGGCACCTATTATGATGAATCCGCCGGTACCGTAAAAGATATCACCGAAGCACCATACAAAGTGAGGCCGCAGAATTATTTTACAATATCTCCTCAGCCTAAGGATAACTTGACTCTACAGGATGATCCTGCAACCCACTATGAGTTCTCTTTCGACCGTCTTAACCCCAAATCCCTGAGAGAACTGACGGAGAGTGACCTTCCATTCAATGACCAGTACAGCATCAACAACTGCGTTTATCTTAAGATGGAGACACAGAGCCGTAATGATGAACTTCAATTGATGGATGGAGCAGGAGACGTTTATCCCGATTTTGACTATCCATATGCCCTATTTCTTCACGAAGTAAATAAAGATGTGGACAACAATGGATTCAATCCTTATTGTCCTCCAGGCTACAGGTTCCCGAATCAGGTGGAAATGTTGCTCATGTCAGTATATCTCCCCGAGTCTTTTTTCCTGCGCAATTCCGAAGGAACGCAATACAAGAACATTGCTGATATAGGGGAAACACATATGCCTACCCGTACGTACTTTGACAGGGGATATTATGGGAAGAATACTGAAGGTTTTGAATTCGACCGACAAGGTTTTAATGCAGCCAAGACCCGAGAGCAAAGAAAGGTGGGATGGTGTTATTCGACCTCAAGAAAGAAGAACACTGCAGCCAGGATAAATGACCAGAAGATCAAACTCTCCCGCTGTGTCCGTGATGTCAATATGACCGGAACCATCGAGGGTGGCCTGTTGATGAATGACGTAGTCTATCCAGGAGAGCAAGTGCCGGTATCCTTCAGTTTTTACTCAAGCGGCTCTGCCTTCATATCGGCCTCCCTCAAATTCTGCTATACAGACGGCAGCGGCGTTTACCATGAGCGTGATATTCCTGTTCAGACGACGCCCTCAGGCCTCCAATATCTGGCAACTCAGAACATAAAACTGCCCACCGTAGCCGAAATGGGCCTTGGAGACCTGCCCTTGAGCTCGGCCAAACCCAAATTCAAGATAACGCTCCGTAACGCGTATGTCTCAAAGACATTTGAGCAGCCCGTTACTATGAATAATCCTCTTGATGGAACAATCACTATTATCGGTGAAGAGTTGTACCCGTCTGACAATTCGCTGATATCATTCAACATCAGCAGCCACTCCACGTCCTATAAGCTTCAATCCAGGAAATTGAGCCTTGCATATACGGACAAGGACGAGGTTGACCGGACAATAGAACTGTTGGCTACGGATTCGCCCATAGCTCCTATTCCGTCAGACAGTTTCACATACCAAGCGACGAACCAGCCTATTCCACTCCCCGGTCTCAGTGCCCTGAATCTGTCTTTGGCCAATGTGGATGCTCGCCACGATGCCACACTGATCATGGAAGTGGAAGACTCCGGCGGCTCCAAGGCAGTTGTGTCAACGAGCATCAAGCTTGCAAATCCGCTTACAGCCGATGCCATAGCACTCTCTGATGCTACTGATGATTCTGTATTTCCCGGAGACCAGAACCACGTTTCACTGGGTGCGCAGTCCAAGGCAAACACCATCAACATCAGCTCCGTCACGATGGAGATTATCCCCGATGGTGGATCCTCGGCATCGATCACGCTGCCGGGCGGCGCGCCTTCGTCCAAGGTCTATAGTCTCACAAATGGCGCCATCACCATACCTGACCGCACAACGCTTGGTGTTTCCGCCTCAGATCTTGATACTGGTAAAAACGCCACCTTGCGGGTGACCTACACGGCGGGAGACTATACCAAGTCATATGACAAGACTGTGACCATTGGAAATCCTATAACTGGCACACTTGGCGTGGCAACGGGATATGTTCTTCCTGATGATGACAACACAATCGCCTTCAATCTTGAAACCAAGGCCAACTCCAGCAACCTCGCTTCTGCAAGCTTCAGTTTGCGTTATATAGATATTGACGGAGTAACTCTGCGTGAAGAGACGTCATTTGACGCCCTCACCTTATCAGGGAAACAGTATTCATCTGATAATACGGTCACGTTCCCGGCTATAAGTTGGGACCTTTCAAAGCCCGTAACGCTTGTTGCGCATATTACTGATACAGCAGGTACGGTGAAAGATGTGACATATGACGTTGATATGATCTCACATATTTCCGAGGCGAATTTCAAGATTGAGAAAGGTGCCACTATTCCCGTCAATGTGAAGTTGGGATTAATTGGGTCTAAACACAGTCTTTCCGCCAAACTGCTTTGGAGCCAGGATAATGGCCTGAGTTGGCAAAACAAAGTTCTGGACAATTCTCTTGCTCAGCAAACTGTTTCGACTACAGATTTGACTGGCTTCACCCCTTTCGCGGCTAACAGTTCTTCAGCGGTTGATTATTCAGTACTATACAAACTTACAGTTGAATGTACCGACGGCACGTCTGTCACTACTCCAATAGGTTCTATGACCGTGTTGTATTATGGATTTGAACCTAACAACACCGTTTTTGCCTCGTACGTAGATAACCTGCATTTCCCCAACGGAGACTTCATTGAAGCATCAATAGACATAACTGGAAAAACCAGTAGTACATATAACAAAGATGAAATGATTGGTTTTGGCATTGGCACAGAACTGGCGAGCACCTTCAATACGGACATTTCAAATAATGCACAACCAGATATTACTCTGCACGCTTTTTATAGGACTGACCTTGGTGGTGGTAAGAACCTTAGGTTTGGTGGATGGCGTAATAATGTTAATACTTATAAGAGCGTAGATGTGACATTTACTACTCCGTATTTGAATATCAGGCTGGATAAGGAAGGCTTATACTACAATGAGACCAAAGCTAATTTAGGTAATGACCTGACACACAATTACAATAATATTATTGCTGCAGATCATCTACTTGTCGGTGCAGCACAAGGCAATCAATCTACTATTCGTTCAAATGCTCATTACAACTACATTAACGTAGCCAGACAGCCATATCAGACACCATAACCCCCTTGCAAAAGCATTGCTATCAGTATAAATTATGAAAAAGTATTTATTATTCTTTACCACATTCCTCCTCCTGTGGTCGTGTTCCAAGGACTACGACCCGGTCCTCCAGACCGAATGGATGGAGCGCGAAAGCGGTTTCCAGCAGAAGTACGAACTTGAAGAACTCGTGGTGCTCAGCCGCCACAACATCCGCACCCCCATGGTCGGAAAAGGATCGGTCCTCACCCGCCTCACCGACCCCGCATACCAGTGGCACCAGTGGACGGAGCCGGCCAGCCACCTCACCGACAAAGGCGAGAGACTGGAGGCAAAGATGGGCACATTCTTCCGCGAATGGCTCTCAAAGAAGTCCTTCCTCGACGACTACGCCGCCAATAAATCGACGTTCCGCTTCTACGCCAACGCCAAGCAGCGCTGCCAGCTGACCGCGCGCACCTTTGCCGACGCCCTGTTCCCCGGGGAGAAGCCCGAAGTGGAGATGAAGGTCACGTTCGACACCATGGACCCTGTGTTCAACCCCCAGATAACCAAGCTGTCGGAGGGCTACGCAGACAAGGCGCAGAAAGAAATCGCCGCCAGGTTCGGCGACATCAACAAGCACATTGCGGCCCAGTACGCAGTGCTGGAGAACGTAATCGGCCTGAAGAACGCCCCAGCGTATCCCGACACCACCTCGTTCTCGCAGTTCCCCTCTTCAGTGGGCTTCAAGCTGAATGCCGAGCCGTTTATGACAGGCGGCCTCAAGATGGCGTGTACCGTCTCCGATGCCCTTGTGCTGCAGTACTATGAGGAGCCAGATGCAAAGAAGGCGGCCTTCGGGCACGACTTCACCGACACGGACTGGGTGAATGCCTCGCTCGTCAAGGAGTGGTACGGCGAAGTCCTCTTCACGGCTCCTTCCGTGGCCGTGAACGTGGCCCATCCGCTGCTGCAGACCATGCTCTCGGAGCTTCAGCAGAAGGGGCGCGTTTTCTCGTTCCTGTGCGGCCACGATTCCAACATCGCCAGCGTGCTTGCATCCCTTGAGGTCGAAGAATACGACCTGCCCCGGACCATCGAGAAGAAGACTCCCATCGGCGCCAAGGTGGTGGTGGAAAAATTCAAGGCCGCGGACGGGACGGAGTACGCCGACCTGTGGATGGTCTACGCCTCCACGTCCCAGCTGCGCAACGAGAGCGCCCTTTCCTATGGGGAGCCGCCCGTGGCGGTGCGCCTGAGACTCAGCGGGCTGCCGGAGAACGCCGACCATCTGTACCGCCTCTCCGACGTGGAGCAGCGCTTCAGCAAGGCGATCGCCGCATATGACGCACTCTGAATTATAGGGACGTTGCGAACAGCCGCAGGGTCTTTGTGTACATATCCGCACCTGCGTAGGACCGGCCGATGCCGTGGGTCACGTTCTTGTATGTGACCACCTTAGGGTTCTTGATACCGGCCCCTTTGAGGGCATCGCGGTAGCGGCGGGCGTTGTCCGGGCCGATGGTGATGTCGGCGGTGCCCGTGAACAGTATCACCTTGTAGTCCAGGCCGCTCTTGGTCTCCGCTATCTTGATGGGGGAGTAGCTGGCGATGTAGTCCGGCGCCCAGTCATTCAGGAACACGTCGTAGCGCTGGTGCTTCTTGACGTTCGACGCCGGGGCGTAGATGTCCATCGTGTACTGCAGGTCGTACGCGCCGTACCAGCCGGCGTAGGCCTTGGTCTGGGGGAAGTGCATGGCGCAGCAGGCCGAAAGGTGCCCGCCGGCGGAGCTGCCCACGAAGCCCACGCGCTCGGGGTCGATGCCGAACTCACCGGCGCGCGAGAGCACATATTCCACTGCGTCGTAGCAGTCTTTGACCGTGTCGCCCAGGCGCACTCCGGGGGCGTTGGCAAATGAGTATTCGATGCTGACCACGGTGATGCCGTACTTGCCCGCAAGGGTCTTGCAGAAAGCGGCCGCCGCTTTGTAGGTGCCTGCCACCCAGCCGCCTCCGTGGATGTGGAACACCACGGGGGAGTTCTCTTTCCCCGACCTGTACACCATCATGGGGAGGTCGTCGCCGGTGACGCTTTTCTTGTAGATGATGGTCTCGGAGCTAACGGTCTCCATGATGGCCTTTTTGTAGGCCGGCACACTGGCTTTGTAGGGGACGAGGGCCTTGGGGAGGCGGTAGGGGTCGCCGATCAGCGGCACGTAGGCCTCGGCGTTCTTTATCGTGTAGCTGCCGTCGCTCTCCTGGACGAGGGCCATGCCGTAGCGGTTGTAGATATTGGCTGTCTGCGCAGGAAGGAGCATGGTGGAAGCGATTGTGGCTGCGACAATCGCACAGAGGAGGATTCTGAGGGACTTCATTGCTTATCGGTTTTAATGTCGGGTCAAGTTTACGCATTTTGCGGCAGAAAAGCAAGAGGGAAGGTTTTTGGCGTTTTTTTGCGTTTCATTGCGCTGATATGGGCGAATTATATTATATTTGAAAGTTGAATTAAACTGATTGATATGAAGTTAGCTTCGCTCCTCCCTGCCGCTCTGGCTGCACTCGTCATTGCCTCCTGCACAAAAGACCCACAGTCTGCAACTGATACGTTGCCGTTGCCACCCGGCGTTGAAGCCGGCAGGGACCTTTCCATAAAGCCCGGAGACAATTTTTATGACTACTGCAACGGGACTTGGCTCAAGAATACGCCCATTCCCGCCAAGAATGCCGTGGGCGGGATGTATGAGCAGACTGAGGCCATGGAGGCGCGGGTTAAGGAGCTCCGCTCCAAGGTGCCGGACATTGAGAAATTCTACAGTCTCAAGGAAGCGGCTTCCGGGCAGCCTGAGGCCTCCAAGGCGTTTATTGACGCCCAGAAGGCCCGCTTCCCCAAGCCACAGACTAAGGAGGAAGCCTTCATCACCATTGGAAAGTTGATGGCCGAGGGTATCCCCATATGGGGAAATGCTCTGATCCCGGCGTGGAGTCTGGTATGGAAGGACGGCAAGCTTATGGGTAACCTCTTGCCGTTCATAGAGGCAATCGGCCCTACGGATGCCCCCCTGCCTCCGGGAGAGACCGATCCCGCTCAGCTTGTTCCCATTGCCCAGACCAAGGCAGGGGCGGACGGATCGGCTATGAGTCTTGTCATAAAGGGGATGGGGCTGGACCCCTCGCTCTTTGTCACGGACCCCGCTATTGCCGTCTACTGGGACATGATGGGTCAAATGCCACTCGAAAAACTCCTCTCCATCATTGACAAAGGCTGGCAATTCTTTGACCAGTTCTCTGAGGAAGAGCTTAAGGAAGCGGCGCGCAATACGGCTGCTTTTGCCAATGCCTATACCCTGTCATACCACTTTGCCAAGACCTTCCTCACTCAGGAATTCAAGGACAAGTTCCTTGGCATCACCCGGGAAATCCAGGGGTCGCTCAGGAAACGTATCCAGAACGTCGACTGGATGAGCGAGACCACCAAGAACAACGCCATTGACAAACTGGATTACTACTCCCTTAATGTGGCATTCCCGGACCAGTGGTATATGGATGCCGTGGCAAAGTATACCGACTGTGAAACTCTTGTCGAGGCCGTTTACCGCGGCAATCGCGGCATTGCGGTTATGAAGAGCCATCTTCTGGGCAGCAAGGATATGTTCAGTGCCATGCTTACAAATGCGGTACCGTCCACGGACAGTGTTGTTCCCTCAGATCTTACCCTCATGAACGCCATGTACTCTCCTACCTATAATGCCGTGTTCATCTATCCCGCGTTGATGCTTCCGCCCACGCTTCCGGAAAACGTCACGGCTGCCTATGAGTACGCGGTGTTCGTCATTATCGGCCATGAATTCACCCACGGATTCGACACCAAAGGTTCCAAGTATGACAAGTACGGCAACCAGGACAACTGGTGGACGGTGGCCGACAAGATGGCCTTCGAGGAGCGTCGTGACCTTTTGGCCTCCTGCTACAACCACCTTGAGATAGATCCTGTCCGTAAGCCCGGACTCTATTCCAAGGGGGACCTCACCCAGACGGAGGATATCGCCGACCTTGGCGGTTTCCTTGCTGTCCTTGATGCCTACAAGGCCCGTCTTGAGGCAGATGGCTATAGAGGTGAGACCATGAAGGAGCAGCTCAGGAAGTTCTATGAGTGTTATGCCAACGTATGGAGGGTCCAGTACAGCGATGAAAAACTCGCTCTGTTCCCGGAAAAAGACACCCACTCGCACGCGCGCCTCAGGACAAACGGCGTTGTGATGAACACGGATCTCTGGTATGAGCTCTTCGGGGTGGACCGCAACTGCAGACTGTACCTCCCCAAGGAGAGAAGGGCCTATATCTGGTGATAGAATCACGCCCCCTATAAACGAAACAAGCACTCACGTTTCCGTAAGTGCTTGATTTTCAGTGGTGGTCCCTGCAGGGCATGATCCTGCGACTCCCTGATTATGAGTCAGGTGCTCTAACCAACTGAGCTAAGGGACCGTCAGACTTGATTGCTCCAGTCTGGACTTGATTGCCAAGTCAGACTTGGATACCCCAAGTCGGGGATGCAAATTTAGCAAACTTTCCTAAATCTGCAAAATCTTAGTATTCCACTGCGACTGCGGGGCCGAAGTACTTGATCTTTAAGAAGAGGCCGACGCCCGAGGCCTGGTTGGCCGGGGCTCGGAGCTGGCGGATGTCGTCGAAGTAGATGGTGTAGATCTTGTCGCGGGTGTCTTCGACTGTCTCGCCGGCTTCTTCCGTTGTAGGCTTGTTCAGGATGGTATCTATGTACCAGAAGTCCCAGGGCTCTCCGGTGGCACGATAGTTCCAAGCCGAGCCTGTCGTAGAGAAGGACATCCCGGACAGAATCTCACCGTCAAGTCTGGAGCCGTTTTCGGTGCCGTTCATTTCGATGGCGATGTCGGATTCGGTTTCTTCAAGTGTAGTGCTTCCGGAACTCCGTTGTTCTGCCATGTATGGATTCAGGGTGATTGAGGCCATACGAATCTTGATGGGATATAGGCCAAGGGGATAGTCGCCCGGAATCCTGATGTCCATCTTATACGTGTCGCAGCTGACGCCGTTGACGACTCGTGAGCCTCCTGTCTTGATCAGTTTGAGCTCTGTACTGCCCTGAGGCAGATAGTTGAACTGGTCGATGGTGTAGATGTTGAGGAAGCGCGTCATGCCCGTCAGCTTGTCCTTTAGCTCTATCTGGCCACCCTGAAGGGCTGAGTTGATGGTTGTACCGAGGGTAATGCTTATCGCGCCCCTGTAGGTGGTGCCGTCATTGCTGACGGTAGTGACCGTAACTACGTCGGACGCAAAGGAAGAACGGATGTCGGTGTTCCAGG
>JAEEGH010002915.1_pt1 | contig 45540 bp, 30 predicted proteins | sample 9134181 | NCBI WGS metagenome assembly JAEEGH01 (sample SAMN16246544, study PRJNA631951) | gut metagenome | biome: gut microbiome; feature: rumen; material: DP-attached | host: Bos | place: Iran: Karaj | collected 2018-10
GTTGCCATTTCGGAGCGTGTCGTTGGTGTAATAGCGACTGCCGTAAATCAGCAGGAAAGGCCGATAGCGCTCGTCGCTCATGATCTCTTGGTTGAAGAGGTTGTAGTAATACCAATCCCCTTCGTCCCAACCGCAGGCAAATGACTTGCCCCACAATGCCGTCAGCATGACGGCCACGAGTAAGAGTTTTTTACGCATATTCATTAGGTTTTAATAGATTATCATTTCATCATTGACGCGGGACTTCGGGACGAGAGACCCGCAATTGTTATTTTAGTTCATCAATAGTATATCGACTCAGAAAACCTTGGCTCAGATGGAAGTAGACCCACGGGAAGTCGCGGTCGATCTGGCGGTCAAGGTATTGTTTCGCCTCTGCAAGGAGCTCCGGCGTGATGGTCTCGACCTTCACGGTGAAGCCGCTGTTGACATACAGGCCCTGCAAGAAACCGTCTTCCTTCACGAGGTATAGGTTATCGCCGGTCTTCTCGAACATGGGCGTCTGCAAGTCGGCCTCGGTGAGTCCGTTGACAAGCTTCACCTGACCGAGATGGTTGGTGACGATGCCCCACGAATAAATGGGCAGGATGACGTCGAAGTCGAGCGGGTAGTCGTTGATATTGGTCGTATAGGCCTTCAGCAGTTCCATGTCGAGGATGGAGTTGCGCGTGTCGCCTTCCATCGGGTTGGATGTGGCATAGCACATCAGGCTGCCACGCACCACGGGCGGCACACCCGTCTTCTCACGGTCGCGGATCTGGTGCAGGCGCAACGTGCAACTGATGTCGCACCCCGACTGCTCGGCAAGTTTCTGGAGGAAACGGAAATAGGCATCACGAGTGCGATTGGTCCAGTCGCAGTCGATCTGGATCTCATCGTAATTGACGCCTGCCTTGTCCATATAATGCTTGACTCCGTTGTTGACGTTGGAGGCCAGCTGCGCAACGGTTTCGTCGTCGATATAGTTATAGAACGTCTCATTGGTGATGAACACCACAGGGATAACCGAGGTACTATCGTTGGGCAACACGTCTTTTTCGAACCCTTGGATGGGTCCCACGGGGACCGCCACGGTGCCTTCCATAGCCACGTCAAATAGTCTGACAAACAAACGTTTGCTTCCCAGTTGGTTGAAATACTCATGTTCCGTCTCCCCTATCGCGCACTTCGACTTCCAGTAGTAGAAGTCCACGTCGTGAGTGCGCTTTTCCTTGGAGCAGGCGGCGAGCAAAAGTGCAACTATCGCACAAACAAAAAAAGGCAGGCGTCTCATGATTTTCACACAATTCGCCTGCAAAGATAAGAAATAATTCCTCGTTTGTCTTTTACTTTTCTGTATCATACGTTAATTTGAAAAAAACTGGAAGCTGGTATGCCACCCGCACAGCCTTGCCGCGCTGCTTCCCGGGTTCCCACCTCGGCAGCGACTTGATGACGCGCATGGCCTCTTCGTCGCAACCGCCACCGATGCCACGGAGCAGTTTCACATTGGAGACGGAACCGTCGGGTTCAATGACGAAACCAACGAACACACGTCCTTGTATACCGGATTCAATAGCCTTCTGAGGATACTGGATGTTTTCGCTAATATACTCCATCAGTTTTGGCTCACCGCCAGGAAATTGGGGCATCACTTCCACGATTTGAAAAATCTCATGTGAAACCAAATCCCCATCCACAATCTTAAAGGCGAGTTCCTCCATGCTCACCCCCAAACAGTCCTTGTTATCCCATTGCTCATGAAGTTTTACGGCCTCTGTAGCCAGTTGTGCTAATTGATCATTGAGTTCACTCGCCTCTTCCTGTGTAAACTTATCATCTTCAGCATACTCATTATTGTTAAACGCATGCAATCGCGATTCATACATCATTACTGACAACTCAAAGTCATAACATGATTGGGCATTCTTGAATTCTTGTCTGTATTCATCAAGAATTTTCATTAAGTCTTGGTACTGTTGAGAATGCGGTTTAACGCCTCCATCATAGGATATCGAAGCATTACTATTGCTTGCGTATGAAGCCAAGGCCATGGCAAGCAAAACAACTGCGGCTGTAAACAACTTTTTCATTTCTTTTTCCCTGATTCGTGTCGGGCGCAACTTTTGATTAGTGATAACAACTTTTAGATCTTATTCTTCTTTGTAAACTAAAAAAACTTCCGCCACCCACAACCATTCTTCCACTCAGAGCAACCGTAAGCAGTCTTCCCCTTGATGATGTGGCCTTTGCCGCATAATGGGCATGGTTGGCCGATGATGGCATCGGGATTGGTTTCTTTTGGAGCCGCCTTGGACTTCTTTGGAACAGCAGATTTCTTTGGCGCTGCTTGCTTAGGCTTGGCCTCAGACGCCACCGCAGTCACGCGCCGGTTGCTGTTGTCCAGCATCACCGTGGTAACGATCTCCGTCACCATCTGCTTTAGTTCGTCCAAAAACTGCCGCGCCTCGTATTTGTGCTGTTCTATCTCTCTTAGTTTCTTCTCCCAGATGCCCGTCAGTTCGGCGCTCTTCAGCAGGTCCTCGTGGATGAGGCCGATGAGTTCTAAGCCCGTGGGCGTGGGTTCGATGCTCTTGCGAATCTTTCGGATATAGTTGCGCTTATACAACGTCTCGATGATGGCGGCGCGCGTCGAAGGCCGCCCGATGCCATTCACTTTCATCACCTCGCGCAAGGATTCGTCTTCAACGAACTTGCCCGCCGTCTCCATGGCGCGAAGCAAGGTGGCCTCGGTGTAGGGTTTAGGCGGCGAGGTCCACTTCTCGGTCAGCTGCGGCTCGTGAGGGCCATGCTCGCCTTTCACAAAGACAGGCAAGGTCTTCTCCTCGTCCTCCTGCCCTTCCTTTTTATCCTCGTCCTGCTTCACCGGCTTGATGACCTCTCGCCAACCCGGTTCTAGTATCTGCTTGCCCGAGGTCTTGAACTCCACCTCCTCCACCTTGCCCATGACCGTCGTGGTAGCAAACTTGCAGTCGGGATAGAACACGGCGATGAAATGGCGGCACACCTCATCGTAGACCTGCTGCTCGGCAAACGACAGTCCCTGTGGCACCACACCCGTCGGGATGATGGCATGGTGGTCGGTGACCTTGCTGTTGTCGAACACCTTCTTGCTTTTGGGCAGTTTCTTGCCCGCCAATGGCGCAGTGTATTCGGCATAATTGGTCAGTTTCGCCAGAATGTCGGGACACTTGGGATAGATGTCATCGCTCAAGTATGTGGTATCCACACGCGGATAGGTGGTGTATTTCTTCTCGTAGAGGCTTTGGATGGTCTGCAGCGTCTGGTCTGCCGACATGTTGTACTTCTTGTTGCATTCCACCTGCAACGATGTCAAGTCATACAACCTCGGCGGGGCTTCAGTGCCGTTCTTGGTAGAAATGTCGGTCACAGTGAACTCCTTCCTTTCCACGCTCTGCAAGTCCTTTTGTCCGTCTTCCACGGAGCCATATTTGCCCTTGGTGGCGATGAAAGTCGTATCTCTATAAACAGTTGATAGCACCCAATACGCCTCCGGCTTGAAGTTGGCGATTTCGTGGTAGCGGTTGACAATCAGTGCCAAAGTGGGCGTCTGCACCCGACCAATGCTAAGCACCTGCCGGTTTTGGCCATATTTTAAGGTATAGAGCCGTGTGGCGTTCATGCCCAACAGCCAGTCACCGATGGCACGCGAGAGTCCCGCCTCATAAAGCGACTGGTAATCAGACTGATCTTTTAGATGATTGAAGCCTTCACGGATGGCTTCTTCGGTCAACGAGTTGATCCACAAACGCTTCACAGGACAACGCACGGCCGCCTTCTGCATCACCCAACGCTGGATAAGCTCGCCCTCCTGCCCCGCATCACCGCAATTGACGATGCTGTCCGCCTTCTGAAACAAGGATTCGATAATCTTGAACTGTTTCTCATAACCTTTGTCGGCAATCAATTTGATGCCAAAGCGCTGCGGTATCATCGGCAGGCGACTCAACGCCCATGCCTTCCATTGGTCGGTGTAGTCGTGCGGTTCCTTCAAGGTGCAGAGATGGCCGTAAGTCCACGTCACCTGGTAGCCATTGCCTTCCATGTAACCTTCATGTTTGGCATTGGCCCCCAACACCTTGGCAATGCCACGGGCAACATCCGGTTTTTCGGCGATGCAAACAATCATCTCTATTGAGGTCAGCACCTTGTGCCGACTCGCATTGTTTTAGGTTAGGATTTCGCTATTTCTGTTTTTATATCTGCCGCCCTCAGCTTCATCAGATATTCCGCCTTGTCTTTTTGCGCCACAAACCACACCAAATCGGCAGGTTGGAAAGCCATGCGTGCCGATGGATTCAAGATGAACTGTCCGTCACGCTCGATGGCAATCACCATGGCATCATACTTGTCGGCGAACCCCGAATCCATCAAGGCCACGCCAATCAAAGGGCTGTCTGACTCAACCTCCACCTTATACAAGTCGACCTCGCCCTCTGCATGCTCATGAATCAACGCATCATCGAAGACCTCCACCTTGGGCAACAACAGCCGCAAATGGTCCTCATGCCCCACAAAGGTAATCTTGTCATACGGAAATAGTTGAAAATCCGATTTGGGTAACTCGAAAATCTGCTTGCCACGCTCAACGCTCACCACACTCACATTGTAGTTGTCGCGGAAGTCCGTCTCCTTCACCAAATGACCGGAATAGGGACTGTCGGGACTCAGCGTCATCTTCTGCAAATGGCAGTTCTCCTGCAAGATTTCCGGAATGGCAAACACCTGAACCGACTGCCGCTTGTTAAGGTTGTCCATAAAGCCTTCCTCGATGCGCTTGTAGAAATTCATCGCCGGGCTCAACGCCTTCAGCATAATGGTGTAAACCAGAGCAAATCCAATATTAATCAGATGATACCACGGCGAGCCGATACCAAGGTCTTTCCAGAACAAGCCATTCAAGAAATGCTGGATAACGACATAGGCCGCCACTAAAACGACGACGGTGCGCATGATGAATACAATAAGAATCATGGTCTTATTGAACTTGCTGGCATCCATCAACTTATGAGTGGTCTTCACCAAGGTATGCTTGAAACCCATCGCCCAAAGGAAGGGTGCGGCAATAACCAGCGACAAGGCCGTGCTGATGGCGGCGTTCCACGGACGAGGAACATATTTGATGATAAACGAGCAGATAAAGAACGAAATCAGCACCACTGCTATCACGATGGCCGAATAGATAACGAGATTTTTGAACTGCCTCGTCATGAAACTCGCCATGCTGACCTTCTTTCCGCTCTTCACCTTGATGCCCGTCTCATTGCTTTCCAACTTATTCAGCCATTTTTCGGGGAAACGCTTCGAGACCCAATGATAGGTAGGCAAAGCCGCTTTGATGGCGTAAGGGGTGATGAAGGTCGTGACAATCGACACCGATACGATGATGGGATACAAGAATTCGTCGATGACGCCGAAACTCATGCCCAAGGTGGCAATGATAAAAGAGAACTCACCGATTTGGCAGAAGCAAAAACCGCCTTGCAAGGCCTGTTTCAACCCCAAACCGGCAATCAGGCGACCGGCCACATTGCTCAAAGGTTTGAAGAGCAGCAGCACCAAGGTGATTACCAGAATCTGCCACCAATAGTCCATCAAAATCTTCGGGTCGACCAACATGCCCACCGAAACGAAGAACACCGCGCCAAACAAGTTCTTGATGGGAGTGGTGACTTTATGAATCGCTTCTGCCTCAAGGGTTTCGGCAAGGATGGAACCCATAATGAACGCGCCCAAGGCCGACGAGAATCCCGCCAGATTGGCCAGCACGACCATCAAGAAACACAGGCCCACCGCAAACACCGTCAGCGTCTCCTCCGACATGAACTTCCTGGCCCAGCGCAACACCGTTGGAACGATGAAAATGCCGCCCAGGAACCATACCAGCAAGAAGAAAACGAGTTTCAGCATACTGGAAACCAACTGCATGCCATCAAAGGTCTTGCTCACAGCCAAAGTGGAAAGAATGACCATCAGCAACACCGCCTCAAGGTCCTCCACCACTAGTTCGCCGATGACGTTGCCGCTGAATTTCTCGCGATGCAACTTCATGTCGTCAAAGGCCTTGGCGATAATCGTCGTCGACGAAATCGACAGCATAGCACCGAGGAAGATGCTGTCCATCTGACTCCAGCCCAAGATCTTTCCGAGCAGGAAACCCACTATACACATGGTCACCAGTTCGGTCAACGCTGTCAGGCCGACCGTCCCTCCTACCTTTTTCAACTTCTTGAAACTGAACTCCAATCCGATGCCGAACAGCATGAACACCATGCCGATTTCGCTCCAGGTCTCCACGCTCGTGTGGTCCTTGACGACGGGAAACCATTCGAAATTAGGTCCAATCAAAAAGCCAGCGATGATATACCCCAACACCACAGGTTGCTTCAACCATTTGAAAATCACGGTGGCCAGTCCTGCGGTAACGAGAATCAAGGCAAGGTCGGAGAATAGTGCGGGTAGTTCTGACATGACTAGGTTTCAATTGAGGGTGCAAAGGTAAGACTTTTTCCAATGCAGCTGGCCGTCAAAGCACGCCTTTTTTCGCCTCTAAAAGGCCCTCATAAGGGGAACATATTATCTCGCGTTTATGGAATTATCACCGGTTCGCCCAAGAAATGCGGTTGTTTGCCGAAACACACATCTGCCACTGCCTTTACCTTGGCCAGGACCTCTCTCGCGTGATTCTTAAAATACGCTTTTCGCACGACGGCATCTTTCGCGTCATACCCCACAACGTCCATGCCTTGCTTTCTTGCCACATAGATAGCCCTTTGGTTATGCCAATGCTGGGATATCACCGTTATCGAATCCTGTCCAAAGACTTTTTTGGCACGCACCATCGAGTCAAACGTTCGGAAACCAGCGTAATCCAGATAAATCACGGAATCCGGCACCCCTAATCCGACCAATGAATTACGCATATATTCTGGTTCGTTATACTCTTTTATGTGATTATCGCCACTCACTATGATGTATGATATTTTACCAGCAAAATACAAATCCGCAGCGGCCCGCATTCTGCATTTGTAGTAATAGTTGTCGTTTCCATTACGGAGTTTTGGGGTTGTGCCCAAAACGACCCCCACCTTATGGTAGGGGATGTCCTCCACATTATCATAGGTCCTGCCTTTTGCGCTATGGATGACAATGGCGTTGCACACCCCGACCAGCGCCACGACAACCAAAACGCATATCAGGCTCCACCGGAGTACCGACCTCAAGAACGATTTATGTTTGTGGGGTTTCATCATTGCATTTGTTTACCGCCAGATGAATTTATTCAATGTAATGGTGATCAGACTATTTCTCTCGAACTGGACGCACATGGAAACCATTTGCTCGGTTTCCTTGACTCATACTGCAACCATTTTTATTGAAACTAATACACCACGCATCGGATGGACAATCTGTATAAAGCGACATCGACCAATAGGGGCTCGCCCCTGAGTACAAATATCCACTTCCCCAACAGTAACCAACAATCGGGAGAAAGAGTGCTCGTCCGTTTTTCGCAGTAAAGAGCATACCATCCGTGCCGTTTTGTTCCTTCCATTCGTGAATAGTATAATTAATCAACTCTTCCCATTGAGCCTTGGTAGGAGTATGCCAACCTCTACCACAGTTTGCCGTAGCAGGATCGTCACTACTTTGCAAAATCTTTAGATTGTCTGTGAAGCCTCTGTCACCAAAATAGGAGTCATTGCAATATTTCGTAACCTTGCCAGAACTACCATTGAAATACTTATAGGTCTCTAAATTGTAGTTCGATTTTTCTGTTGTCTCGCCCCAGGCAAAGTTGCCGCCTGCATCCTCAGGTTTGCTGGCACCAACATTGCAGGTGGCCCACAGCGTGCCGCTCGGCAGGCCGAGGTCAACATATTCGTGGCCGTTGAAACTATTGTTTGATACAGAGGAATTCGGCGTGTCATCATATTTTGGAGATAATTTATATGCCATATACTCACCATTTTTGATTTGAATTGCTTCCATGGAATATAGCATATAACCACTTTTGCTAATATCAATCTGAATATACCGCCAGTCTTTATCTACGCCTCTAAGACACAAAATATAACTGCCTCTTCTTTCATCATATTCGTTGCTTACTATTCGATTGTTCGCAACCGTTTCAAACTCAACATTTTTAATTGCAGTAAAAAACTCAACAGTTGCCAATCTATGTCCATCCTCTTTACATCTCGACTGAATCGTATTAGTCGCTGACGAGAACTTTTCCAGCACAAACTCGTTCTGCGTTTGAGAATGCATTATTGCAATCACGCCAAAACAGAATAGAAACAACAAAAATCCTTTTTTCATGTTCTTACCTTGATGTTTAAACTTCCTTTCCGTTTAATGTATTATCAATATATCGTTAATGGGATGTCTGTAGCAGTAACTGTTAGACTTCGAGTTGGTGCATCATCCCAACTATTTCCAACATCACAACACCAGTCAAGATCCCCAATTGTTGCTTCTGCAGTAAAACTCACGAGTTTGTTGGGGAGGTCTATGGATGTTATTTTAATTGTCATACTTTGATCCAACCAACGCCCATAGGACCCTTCTCCAATTTCTATCATGTCAGAACTGTTTTCAGCATACCACATTGAAGGGTTCCCCGATGAAACATGGGAATTCTCCAAGTCAACAACATCAAAATAACCACCCCATCCACTTGGTTCTTGAGTTATTGCAATATCAACCATCGGATGACCCGAAAAAACCCCAGTTGTTATTTCCCCATCCCAATTGTACAAAACCCTAATCATCGGATAAGCAGCATTAGAATACTTAGAGGCAACAAAAGATAATTGTTTCGAATTTGTGGCAAATATGCAATCACTATATGCGTAGTCATAAGATTGAGACACAAAATGGTCATAAGAGTTCCAATAGGATATATTTACCTTTACTGATGTATTTTTTTTAAACACTGCAATATAGGAAGCATCTTGCCAAACTTTTATCTCACGCGGATTTTCTTTGTTATTTCCACCTTTCCAATGATCAAAACTATATCCTGCATTTGGAAAGGCAGCAAGCACAGCAGTACTGCCGTCAATATAAACTCCTCCTCCCGTAACAGTTCCCATCGTTATGTCATCGCTTTCAACGGTGATTGTAAAATAATCTTTAGTCTTCATGCACGAGGTGAAGATAAGTGTTGTGCAAATTATTAGAGCAAGTTTTTTCATTGTATTTTTGGGTTAAAAGTTGATAGTCAATTCGACGCCTGGAGCAAATGAATTGTTTATAGGCATTAGTGTTGGCGCAAGCACATATTCGCTATTCTTCGGCTCTAAATGCACGGCTTGGAAAAGATTGTAAACGTACAAGGTAATCGCTGCACCCATGAACACCTTGTATGTTGTCACATTCCTATTGTAAATGTCTACAACTTCAGCATTGACGGGGCCACTCGAAACTTCAGAAGAATACTTTTGTGCTGAATTATAGAAGTAAACAGCACCTCCGACAAGAACGGCCTCGCCGGCCATATTGAGAATTCCATGTCCCACATACCCCTTCTCCCATTGGCCCAATCCCGGCAAGATTGCCGATTCGAGGAAGGCTAAATTGTTATTATGATTATACGTCTTTATGCGTTTCGGTTTTTTGGGGTCGTTTTGTTTGACAGCGCTGTTGTATTTGAGCAAAGTGTGTGTTTGATTATCCCCGACCCGAACGGTGGTATTTATAATATCAGAATAAGATGGATGAGACACTTTAATATTGATGACCAATCCTTCTTTTTCAAGTTTGATTCTTCCAATTCCCTCACTATTGGTTAACTCTGACTTGCCCGTTCTAATGTCTGTCAGTTTTGCTCCTTCCAGAGGCCTGCCATCCTTCCCATAAACGGTGATTTGAGCGACATTATCTTTTTTTGATTCGTCAAATCTTGGAGATAATTTATACGCCATATACTCACCGTTTTTTATATAAATTGCTTCCATTTGATATGGCACAAAACCATCTTTGCTGATATCAATCTGAATTGAGCGCCAACCTGGATCTACGCCCCTAAGGCATAGAACATAACATCCTTTTTTTTCATTATATTTTTGACTCGCTATTCGGTCGTTTGCAACCGTTTCAAACTCCACACCATCAATTGCCGTATAAAACACAACAGTTGCCAAACTATGGCCATCCTCTTTACATGAAGACTGAATAATATTAGTGTTAGAGGCAGAAGGGTACTCTTCCAGCACAAACTCGTTCTGCGTTTGAGAATGCATTATTGCAATCAAGCCGAAACACAAAAGAAACAAAATTGATGCTCTTTTCATAACTATTAATAAATTCTAAACTCCGGGCTGTCCAATCCGAACAACTCTTCTTCTGGCGTATTCAATGGTTGCCATGTTCTAACATGAATACATGGCGCATTGACATCCTCATAATCAATTATCAAAAACAGCCAACCTTCATCATTATATGTAGAACTGTGCCAATACTGTTTGATCATAACGCCGTAAAGAGGTTTATCTTTATGCTTAACAGGAGGTTGGATTTCGAATTTGATGTCAATGACTTTATTGTTCTTGAAAATATTATTTTTCAACCTATTAAGATACTCCTCCTTGCTCTCAACTCTATATCTATATTCTCGTTCAGTATACGACTTCCTCGTTTCTTTATCATACTTCCTACGCACAAATTCAGTTCCAGTAATAATCAACGCATCATCACTATACACTGCTTCCAAAAAAGCCAAATCCTTTCTATTATAAGCCGACCTAAAAGACTCAACAAAGTTAGCAATCATCTCCCTATATCTGAAATCGGTTACTGATTCGCTGTTTTCAAATATTTTTTGATATTGGACTTCCTCAATAGCCTCATACAAATTGCATATTCTTCCATCAAGATCAAAATCAATGACAATATCCTGGTATTGGTCTTCTGGAGAACTACCCGATGCAAAAAAAACAGGAATATTCCTAATCTGGTACCCAACCCTACCACGCTCCAATACGCGGTCAATGGCATTATTCGTTTCTGTACAACGAAAATGACTTGTGTTCCATAGGGCCTGGATGCATTCAATCCCATCCTTCGTGGCATTTATTGATGAAATGTTCAACACTGGGGCATCTGCTCTATATTTAGAATTGATTTCAGAAAACACCGCCTCAACATTTCTTTCCATTTTTTTGATTGTCCCTTCAGGAAGAGTGCTTCCTTTAGTATTAAAATAGAAACGAGGATGGTCTTGTGCATTGGCCTGCAGAAACATAAACAGGCATAACAAGATGGCACCTAAACGATTGAATAACACTTTTTCCATATTTGATATTATTTAGAATTAATTACTGTTGAAAATACCATAATTTGTAGCCTTGTTCTTTATCATAATACAATTCGGGATTGCTAATCACTTGTCCTGTTAAAAGATCGACCCGGGACGACACTCCTTTGTCAAGCAAAGCAACCATTGCATAATCAGCAGAAAAGACTGCAATTATACATCGTTCAGGATGATCAAACCCATTGGAACTATTTATTTCACCTCGCATAAAACCAAATTGTCTAGTTACTCGATTAACCTCTTTGTAATTTTTGCATCTTTTTAATGCTTCAATAGCAGAATTAGTGTCTCCTCCAAAATTATTATCATTACTCTGTTGTGGCATTTCTGAACGCGGTTGATCTGGTTCCATTAATTCGGATTGCAATGGCTTTTGCGACATAATAGAAACTCTGTCTTTTGCTACCCACACAAACACATGAGCCTTCCCTTCTTGTCTTATTCTAGCCTTATTGACTTTCAACTCCAATGCTTCAAGCACTTCATTCCTTTCAATCGTTTTGAAAACAGCATCACTAATTATGTTATCAACCAAACAGTCCATGGCTTGAATTGTTGCTTGCTCCAAACTGAAATCAGAACTTTCTGCCCAATAGTAATCATCTGAAAACTTGATTCGTATTTCCTCTTCAAACGGCAAATATTCTTGGGCGAACAAAAAGCAGGGAAATAGGAACAAAACAATCAACACTATTTTTATTCTATTCATAATTATTCAAATTATTGCTGTTTCTAATACAATGACTCAATATTATGTTGTGGGATATTGGAATACAATTCCATCATCATTTTTCCTCCGCTAACAAGGTCATTTAATGTTGTGGTCACATAGAATAAATGGATAAATTCCTCATCGCGATTATATAAAATCAATGTACCCGATAAATGCTCAGGTTCCAATGTCTCAATTCCAAAATACCGTTCAAATCCTTGTGAGAAATAGTCATTGAAATCACGGCTGTCTATGGAATAATCCTGAGCCGCTAATCCATACATCCGATGCTTCACATCAATCGTATAATGATTTGTCGAGGGAGCCAACAATGCGTTAGAAAACGACAAGGCTATTAGTGAAGTATCTGAAACAAGCGTATAGATGGAGTCGTTTTTAAAATAGAACAAATCGTTGTTAATCTGTGGAATAACAAATCTCTCACCTTTTTCAACATAGATGCTATCTCGATACGCATCATTCTGCAATAGTTGCAGATAGCGCCTATCAGGCAAGGGAATCAGACTATCTATAGTATTTGCTGCATGGTTTTGCAACTGAAAAGCAAGTCGTATTTCTTGTTCCTTTTTGTCCATGCCACTAATTAATTCGCAGTCAGCCGGAAAAGAAAACGACAACCGATGGCCGTTGGAACTATAGATAGTCACAGAATAGTCTTTCTCCACTCGATTGAGTGTAATACCCTTACAGTCCTTCAGCATGGAGCAAATGAATCCTTTGTTCTGCATGTTTATTTGACCCATTGGTGCATCATCAACCATCAGTAGCAAACCATCATTTCGATATGCGCTTAAAATCGCACTAATGTCTTTTGTGACCAAAAGAGTAAGCATTTCACGTTCAAGAAACTGTATTACAGGAATATTTACCATTCGTATTGAATCTGGCAAGAAACAAAAACCAACATGATCAACCACGCCTATCTCATCCTTACAAAGAATGACGGGTACCGTGTCTCCTTTAACCAATTCCGCACATTGAAATACCATGTTATTATCGCAAATAGAATCCATAGGACACACTTGGTTGACAAGTTTGTATAATGAATCCACTTTCGGAGAATAGAACGTTTCCTGCGCATTCCCTGATTGCGCAAAAGTCGCAATTATCAAGGCTGAAAACAATGAATAGCGAAGAAGACCGCTCGAAAAGGAGAATCCCAAGGTCAGGTTAGCCATTCTGCTCATTTTCTTTATTTTGCGATGGTTACTCATTTTATATATTCATCTATTTCCAAATCATAAGGTCTGGTGCGTGACTTTCCCCGAATCGTATGCTTTAGATTGCCATCTTTGTCGAATAGTCTTCCATTATTAATATCACCATTTGTCCAATAGCCATCAAAGTAATCGCCTTCCTCTGCAAAGTAAGGACTATTTGAATGAAACTTGGCTATCTGAATATGACAATTATAATACATCTTGCCATTTCCATCTGGAATCCCATTCTTCATATCGCCCTCATACTTCCCAAACCAATATCTTTTCGTATGAGACTTTGGGGACTTTTCTTTAACTATATGCTCAACTATCCATTTATCAGAAGGGTCTTTTGACTCATCAGAAGGGGCAACATACTCCTTTTCAAATTGTGCCTTATATTTATGGTTGCCGTCAACCAAAACCTTACGCGTCTTGTCTTTGTTTCCATCCATCCACGATGCAAACTTATACCCCTCTTTGGCCACAGCTTCTATTGTAACGACAGTTGCGGAATCAAAAGTACCGCCACCACTCACTGTCCCCATATCAATATTTGAAGACTCAACAGTGACCTTATACTTTGGAACCTCACGGGGCAAAGGTTCTGGAAGGCCAGAAACAACAGTATCATTCGGACCCGACGCCGTCTCCTCAAAATACGCCACCAACTCCAAGGCCTGGTCTGTTTTCACTTCTCTAGGATTATCCACCTTCCCATCGCCCCAACCAACAAAATGGCAACCCTTGTTGGCCACAGGAATTATCGAGACAACCGTGTCGTCATAATAAGTCCCGCCTCCTATTACCGTCCCCATGCTCTCGTCATTCGACTTGACAGAAATCGTAACCTTCCTCTTTTCTTCAAAAATCGCCTGATACTCTTGGTTATGGTCCGCCGTCACTTCTCTGAAACTTTCTTTGTTTCCATCATCCCAACAGACAAATCTATAGCCCCTTTTAGCCGTAGCTTCTATCTGGACAACCGCGCCGCTCTTAAACGACCCGCCTCCTTTCACCGTCCCCATGCTCTCGTCTTTCGACTTGACAGTAACCGTAACGGAAGGCCCAGGCGTTTCATTGCCTTTGCCATAGTTCAAATAGAACAGCACACCTCCGCTAACAAGCAAAAGGGCAGCAATAATGAACGGCCATTTATTACGTTTTACTCTTCTTCCGCAGTGCTCGCAGAAAACACTGTCATCAGAAATTTCTTTTTTACAATGCCTGCATTTCATCGCAATATGTTTTTAGTTCGTTTATTCCAATTTCCTACCGCACTTTCTACAACGCTTCGCATCAATGGAAATTGCTATCGTGCCGCATCTCTTGCATATTTTTGGCACATATTCAGTGTTTGATTGTTCAAGCGGCATATCATTTTCACCTTTAGGCTCTTGCGCTTCTGAGACAGTTTCATCTATTTCTTCTTTTTTCTGCTCCTGAGCATCGTTCAAACGTCCAGTCAAAGTTTCGTTTTCCAATTTCAGTCTCTGCACCTCAGAGACCAACTCATCGTAAGATTCTTTCCGTCTCTGCTCGCCGTCCAGTTGCCGAGTCAGCGTCTCGTTTTCCGCTTTTAGCCTCTGCACCGCTGAAGCCAACTCATCACACGATTCTTTCAAGTTCTTTATCTCTTCTTCCAAATGGATTGTCGTGCTCTCACTGCGATGGGCAACGATGAACTCATACAGTTCCTTGCCATTGCGGAACCGCTTCAATGGGTCTTTCTCCAGACACCGCATGACGGCCTCCTCCAACCAGTCCGGATAGTCCTTCTCATAAGCCAGTCCGGAGTATTTCGCCTCGTAGTAGGCCCTGCGCAAATCCTCAATAGGCGGGGGTGTCTGCTCCAAGTGCGCTTTCAGCAACTTGAATTCGGCCTCTGTCTTCGATAAATTCTTGTCGTATGGGAAAGGCACACGACCTGTCAAATATTCGTACATGACGACACCGAAACCATAGACATCGCACTGTTCGGTCAACACCGCATTTTTGTCCCATTTCTCCGGCGCTTTATATTCCACTGCGCCGTTTTCGTGGCGACTTGTCTTGCACACATCATCGCTGCCTGTAATAGCCAACCCAAAGTCCAAAAGCACGAAACTGCCGTCTTCCCTCCGCATGATGTTTCCCGAATGGATGTCATTGTGGATAACTTTGTATTTCTCAATCAGCCTATGTCGGGTTTCTTCATCTATCAGCACCCGACTTCCGTCCATCGGGTCATCTTTCAAGTTGTCAACTTCGCGGTCCATGCAAAACTTGTAGATGTCCTCGTGGCAATAAGCCAAAGCGCTGCTTATCTGCTCTACCATACGCAGCACCTCATCTATGGGCAGGAAGTTGCCGTTATCTTTCAAATAGTTCGACAAGTCTTTGCCATCCACAAAATCCATCTCCACCAAAGCGTGGTTATCCAACAAACGAGGCTGGTAGATGTGAACAATGTTGCGATGACTGCCATTGCCAAGGCGAAGCAACACTTTGCACTCACGCAGAAAATTCTGATAGGTCTTGCTGCCTTCATCAGTAACAGTCTCGTTCAACACCCGTATAGCGCGGATGTAGTCCAGCGTGTTGTGCCGGACTTTATAGACCTTGGCGAAACCGCCTTTGCCTAGTTCACCTAACAGCGTATATTCTTTTAAAAAATCCATTGTTTCAGATTTGCTCCCGCCAGACTATTCAACGCAATTGCAATCGTCTTTAAAAACCATGCCAAAAGTACAAAAACTTAAACAAACTGGCACTATTTAAATACATTTTCCTTCATATTTTAGTTATCTCTAACATAACCAAATTTCTGCAAACAATCCAAGATCTTGCTTCCCGTCAGTCTCACTGCCGCACCCGAACCAGCACCGGCTTTAGCATCAATCACCCACAACCTTTCCAAACGCACCGCTACAGCAAGAGAATGGTGGGTGGCGTCGCCTTCAACAAAGAACATGTACCAACCGTCATTGATTTGCTTGTCGTATGTGTAACAGATTTCATCGTTCTTCTTGTATGCGCTTCTTATCCTGCCTCGTTCTGGCGTACCGGTCTTGCCGCCCACATATTCTGGGAATTTGACACCATTCCTCGATTTCTGATTGGCCGCTTCATCGAGCATGTATCCCTTCAGGATTCTCGCTTCTCCAGGTTTCATCAACGGCATCGTCCGTTCCTTACGCAATGACCGTTCATAATCATTGCATTGCATGACATATTGGGTGACAGGCATCTCACCCCCGTTAACCACCGTAGCAGCCACACGGGCCATGTTGAGCGGCGAAGCCAAGAAATCGAAACTCTCGCCTGTCACCACATCGCTGTATCCTTGCCCCCATGCCCATTTCCATTCTGGCACACTCATATTGGTGGACGCTTTGGGCTTCACCTTTCCATCTTTTGGGTCGGGCAACTTCCCTTTGCCAAAAAGTTCATACTTGTCATACGCTTTCTGCTTATTCTTGTCAATCTTTGCATAGTATTTCTCTTCCCATCCCTTGTCTTCCTTGATTGTATAACAATATGGCATGATGCCTCCAATGTTGATTCCTACAGAAGAATACACCTCTTTAAGATTGTCAAACAACTGTTGATCATTGACCAAACTAACAAAATAGCAATTGGAAGACTTAATTATGGCGACATTCATGGCAACTGGGTCATAACCATTCTCTTTTGTCGGTTCAATAGCAATTCCAGCCTTGTTTTTTTCAATGGCGTTGGCATTCGTAATCCTATAGGTCTGGTTTTGGGCAGTCATTCCCATTTCTCTGAAACCGCCCATCGCCGACATCACCTTGGCCGTAGAACCAGGCGGGGTTTGATAGGTGGTTCCCAAATCCCTGTCGGTATAGGTCGACCATTTTGCATCTTTCAGATTGTCGGAATATACGGCGTATGGCCTCCCTTTCCTCCTGGCAATGTCCTCTTCTTCACGCAGACGGTCAAAGTCTGGTAAAGGATAGTTGGCGGATGCCAGCAGTTCGCCATTCTCGGCATCCAGCACCACGGCGGAGACACGGAGCAGATTCATGGCCTTATAGGCTTTGCCTTTGTATTTTTCTTTCTCCACAAAATCCGCTATCTGTTTCTGCAAATCCACTTGCATGGCTGCATCCACGGTGAGGTGCAAGTCGAAATCGCCCTCCCTAACCTTTTTGTTGTGCTCCTTCACTTTCTTCCCGTCAATGCCATCCTTCAAATAGACTAGCAAATCCGAATAGTCTCTCAATGTAGCAGTCACCTTCGCACTTCGCGGAGCAAGGTAGGAATTCTCCTTGAACCGGTCCGTATTCAATTCAACCTTAATCGGTTTCCCCGATCCGTCCAACATTGCCGTCTTAAAGTCACGAAGATACGCCAAATGCTGCGCCTCGGCCATGTATCCCGACGGATGGTTCTCATCAAAGGCAAACATGAGACCTTCGTTCTGGTCACCCACCATGAAAAAGAGATACTCGCCAAAAGGATAGTACCGTCTCTGGTGACGCGTCAGCAACCTTGTCAGCTTTTCCTTGTCCAAGCCCGCTTGCACACAACTGTTGATATCAATCTCCTTTTTGTCGCCAGTAGCCAACAAGCGATTCTTTCGGTCATAGATCCTTCCCGCATACATATTGTTCACCAACAAGTTGATGCGCGGATTGTAGTCCACCTCAGGGGCTCCTTGGTTGTTGATGACGTAAGCAGGCCGTATCAAGGTGCGGTCACGGTTCCACAACTGATAATACTGCCACACGAGCAAGGTAGAAACGGCGAGAGCCAAGAACACCAAAGTGACCATGGCGACAGGATAGCTGTATTGCTCCACTGTTTTTTTCCTTACGTTTTTTTCAACCAAAGTCTCCTCTTCACGAATGCTATTGCAAAGACTGAGCACAACGCCAAATGCGGCCAGGTTAAGGATCATGCTAACACGGCCGAAACTCAAGAATGGAACCGTGACACCCGTCAAAGGAATCACGCCAGAACTGCCCAATGCTATGATGAAGAACTGGACCCCGATGACGATGGCGAAGCCCAAACACAGGTAGAAGGCGAATGGATGCCCTACCCGATAGCCCACAACCGCCATCTTTCGCAACAATACAAACAAGGCCAGCACCACCATCAACAAACCTATCCATCCCATCTGTTCGCCGATGCTGGACAAAATCATGTCGGTATGGAAGGCCGGAATCAAGCTGGGTCTGCTTTCACCCAGTCCCTGTCCCGTCATGCCGCCTGTAGCCATGGCCCACAACCCATTGGCCACCTGACTATTCGACACATCCTTGGCATTTTCACCCAAGTGTTCAATATCCAAATCGCCCCATGTATTGGTACACATCTCCACGCGGTCATTAAAGCGTTCCACTGCGCTGCTATTCTTCATGCCTGGCACTCGCTGCATGAGGTCACCTCCACATACGAACACGAAAACCACCACATTAAACAACAAGGCCGACTCAAACAATTGCTTCCTAAAGCCGAAATAACCCAAGGCCACCCAAAACACGAACCACAACAAACCAAACAGTAGCATTATCGTCTTGCCACCAATCTGATACCCTATCAGCAAGAATCCTGCGAAAGTCAGCACCCCGTATACGAGCATGGCAAAGTCGCACGTAAAGATACGCTTCCAACGACTTCCTTCATCAAGATGCTCCAAGTTCACCTTCGACTTAATCAAGGAATAGAGCAAGATAAAGGTTATTCCGATGACCAGTCCGGGACCTAAATCGCCCAAGGCGAGATACATGGCCATCAAGACCGCCAGGCCAATGACAATCCACAACAAAGTCTTCACCTTGCTGCCCATCATGTTCATTCTATGGGGTTGCGAATAGGCGATGATGGTGTCGGCCTGTTGGGTGAAAAACGCAGCCATAAATAGCAAGATGAGGTATTTGGCAATCTCGCTGGGTTGGAACACAAGACTGGCCAACTTCAAGTTCACCTTCATGCCGCCGATGGCCTGGCCGAAGGGCGTCCATAGCAAGGCGGTCAGAAGCAATGCCAACACGAGCCATCCTATTCCCTTGGGGAGTTTTTCGCAAAGCCTGTCAACGGCCTTGCCCAATCGGGTGATTTGCAACAAATCGAGGAGCAAAAACGGCAACGAGAACAACACCAAGACCATGGCAAGAATCTTTTTCGCCACGTTCGCATCGCCTTTCAAGGTATTGGCCAAACCGGCCACTTTTTGCCGATAGGGACGGAACAACCATCGGAACAGGTTCAACGGAATGTCGAAGCCCAACTTGCCATTGTTTTGATAAAACTTCACAAAATCAACACTTTGCAGCACAAGGCAAACCAACAAACCCAACACCACGCCCTTTCCCATGACGATTCCATTCAATTCGTCATTCAGCGAATCTTGCATCGAGAACATCATCAACACGCACAACACAGAGAGAAACATGCAGACTGCCACCAACCACCCATTGAATCTCTTTTTTCTAATCATCAAGTATAAGAGCAAGCCCCACCATGCTAGCATCACATAAACAAACCATCTCACGACCGTTTTCTCGAACTCTTGTGGCGAACGCACCAAGATGGTCCGATCAGCCTTGATGCGCTTGAGTGTGGCATTGCCAAATAGAGGGACCAAATGCTCCTTTTGCTCAAAAGAGAATTCCATTCCCTTGTCTGGATTGCGCATCTTCCATTTTCCGCCCACCGTACCTTTTGAAGTGCCATACTCATAACCGTGTTTAATGGGCAACACGCTATAGGAAGCCGTGGTATCCAAACCATCAAAGACTGCTACGCCCATAGCATCTGTTGCGACAAATCCGACTACAGCCGGACAAGGCGCATTCAGCGAATCGCGATAATAAGTGGTCAAAAGCACCGTATCGACCCTGCATGGGACCTTGTCATCAATCTTTAGCAAACTTTTCAACCAATTCTCGGAAGGTTTCTTTTCATATACCTTAACCGCCATCTTCCCGTTTCCTGAACGAACAGGTTCCTCAAGAGGAAACACCGAATCGTTCTGGCCCAGTTTGTCGTATGACGCTTTTAGTCTCGAATGAAGGACGCCTTCACTAGTCGCTGAATCCGCCTTCACCTGCCCGAAAGCACGTTTCTGCAAAGTATAGAGACTGGGCAACTGGCCTTTTTCTTTTTGCCTTTCGACCAGGACAGACGCGATGAAATCGGCATCCTCTTTCGTCTCGGCATAGCCGTCATTGTAGATGATTTCCGACAATAGCGAAGTGTCGCAATCGGGCGAAAGCACAACCGCCCTCTTGTTTTCAATGTCGTCCACCACCGATTCATCACGACGGTCAACATGGCACAAAAGAGAGATGAACAATCCCACCAAAACCAAGGAGACAATGATTGGCGGCAATACTTCTTTTATGGGCGAGCGTCTATTCATTCAGCGAAACGGAATCGATTATGGGTATTGTATCTTGAATTTGACTATTGAGTTTCTCTATCGAGTCATACAGAAAAGCCAGACTGTCTTTATAACAACTCACCTCTTCTTTTTGGACCTCTTTGAGTTTGTTGATCTTATGATTCATCCCTGAGAAAACGACAAGCGTTCCTGCCAACGCTCCAAGGACTAGACAAGCAACGGCCAAAGGCCAAGTCCTTTTCGTAGATTGTCGATCACCAGCATCTCCGGCGGTCTCTTCCGCCATTGATTGTGACATTGTGTTTTCCTTTTTTATCTCAGGTTCAACTGGAACAGATTCAGGTTCGTCGCTTTGGTATTCGAACAGCACCACTGTGACATTGTCCTTCCCGCCCGCTTCGAGCGCCGCCTTGATTAAGGCATCCGCCTTCTCTTCCAGACTCTTCTCTTGCTCCAAAATCATCGTAATCGCAGCCGAAGTGACCAGGTCCGTCAAACCGTCAGAGCAAAACAGGAGCGTGGTGTTCGGCAGCAGCGGAAACACCTGTGCCTCAATAAAGTCCTCGTCGCCGGCCTTATGCTTTTGCGACCCCACGTCTCTTCCAATCACATTGCGCTGGGGATGGTGCATGGCCTCTTCTTCCGTCAGGTCGCCGATTTCCTCCCGATAGCCAATCAAGGAATGGTCGTGGGACAACTTCTTCAGTTGGCCGCCATGGAAACTGTAAAGGCGCGAGTCGCCCACATGGGCCATGCTAATCTGTTTTTGCGCCACATCAATGATGGCGGCGGTGAGCACGCAACTCATCTGGCCGTGCTCGGGATCGGCCTCTCTCGCTTCATAAATGGCGTTGTTGGCGGCGGTGACCGCCTGTTTCAGCAACTCGACACGCTCGCCGTTCGATGAGGCCGACAGATACTCCGGGATGGTCTTCTGCGCCATGGCAGCAGCGACCTCTCCGCCCTCATAGCCGCCCACGCCGTCAATGGCGATGGCGAGATAGGTGTTTTTGTCCCATAATGTTTGGGCGACAAAAGCGTCTTCGTTGTTGGTCCTCACGCGACCCATGTCGGTCTTGCCGACAATCGAAGTCTTAATATGATATTTCATGTTTTCACTCATAATCACATTCTAGATATAATGGCATCCGATGCACTAAATTTCACATTCACCTCGTCGTTCAGGAAGATGTCCGAATGAAACGACATGTCCTTCCAAATCGGGACGCCACCCACGCTGATAGGCACCTCTCGCATGTTGAGTCGCGTCTTCGCATAGGCGCAGAGCTGGAATTTGTTGCTCTCCTTGACATAGCGGATCTGGACATGCCCAACCTCAACGGCTTCGCTGTTGATGATCATGATGTTCTCCATCTTGCGTGTCTCTTTTAGGCCTGACAAAATCACCAACTCGTCCAACATCTTCAAGTGGACATTAGTCGTCCCATCGGAATAGGTCAATGTGGCCAAAGTGTTGTTGCCGCCTCGTTGCGAGGATTGGATGTCGCCCAACTTCTCGCTCATATTCTTGTCAAAGTTAAACGTAAAAGCATTGTTGGTGAGAATCTCCATGCCCAGCAAGGCTTCCTGATTGATATTGTTCTGGTTGACATTGGAGTTTTGGCATTTGATCGAAAGCCCCAGATTCTCCGTTTTCATTCCTTGCTGCGCCTTTATGTCGAAAGTGACAAGACGGCCCACCGTGACGATTTCACCTGGTTTGATAAATGACTCCTGATTATCTTCCGTCTTCACTTTGCTAGATGCGAATTGGAAAAACCAATAGGTCGCCGGCGGCGTCGCATCTGATTCTTGTATGCTCGCTTTTTTTGTCTTGATGGCAGCATAAAAACCCGCAACCACCTCGGGTAGAATAAAAGGGAGCGACTCGCCAACACGATCGTAATCGCTGGGGTGCAATAGTATGTTGAAGGACATGGGATAAAGGATTCTTCGACTCACCGACAATTCCTCCATATCTGCCTTGAAGTGCTCAATAAGTTCTTCATATAGCACATTGTTTGTCACCTTGCTCCTGCCTTCACTGTCCTGCGTTTTTCCGTCCTCTTTTCCCCGGTCCGGACGAAGACCCTCCAATACTTTCTTGATAATGCCCATGATTCTTTTAAACATGTATTTGTTTGCGTTTATTATTCTATCTCAATAAATTGCAGCACCACCGCCTTGCCCAACTCAATCAAGTCTCCATTCTGCAGGGGTTCCTTCACCACCACATTCTCCACTTCTATCTTTTCCTCGCCGCGGAATATCCTTGTACGGTTTCCCGACAACCTGCTGCCGCCATACTCCACCTGCAAATAGAAACCAATAATTTCGGAGAATCCAATATGCGCATGTGCGCGACTGACGTAACGGTTCGTCTCAAGGTTGTTCTTGTCGTCAACGGCGATATGGTTCTGCCGATAAGCCCCCGCCCCTACGTCAGGAAACGCTCCTCGCCCAATGTTGAAACATTTCACGCCTTCCTTTTCAAGCATCTCGCTTGACAATTCACATGGGTCTTGAATGAGACTCCCCCTACCTCCAAAAATGGAAATACGAGCTCTCTTCACAATGCCTCTGCCAATGTCCGACTTATGCTCTTGCAGGTAGATGGCAATTGAATCGACACCCGAATCTATCTTTCTGGCATCCTTCTCATTTGAGGGTCTCCCTTGCCTCAGTTCCACCTTCTCGAACGAATAGCCGCTCTCAACGGCCCAATAGTTTTCCAGTTCTTGTCCAAAACCGGAATACGAATTGAACGTGATTGTATCCGTGTCAAGCCAAATGACCAAATGCTTCGTTTTGCACAGCTCCGGATTGGACAGATACAGCGAATTAAGCATCGACAACGTGGACTTCTTGATCCTATTACGGATTTCAACCGAATTGGGGAGGGGTCTCTTCTCCTCTTTGGGCGTCGGTAACTCCTCTTCGGGTGCTACACGCTCTTCTTCGGTGGTCTCCTTTGACTCCAAAACAGCCTCGTCGGTTTCGGTGGAGGATGCTTCTTCCATGTTTGGGTCTTTTGCCGGTTCGCCCGACAACAGATTCCCCAATTTCGTTGCAATACTTTGAAATATACCCATTTGTTATCATTAATTAATGCGACAAGGTCGCTATCTCGTTAAACTATTACTATTTATTGATACTCAAATTTCTTTTACCCCACTAATTTCACCCTTTCGTTTTCCACAATCACCTTGCCAGACTTCCACGCCAGTTCAACACCCCGTCGCATGGCAAGAACGACGTTGTCGCCCAAACGCGAGAACCTGAAACGCTTGGCCAGCTGACGTAGTAGGTCTTGTTCGGGCAACGCGCCCTGCTGGTCAAGCACCTGACAAACGGCAACCATCACTTCCTCCGGGGCAATATCCATAGGATCACGGTCCGACTCAGGACGGTACAGGTCTAACTGGCGGGGATCCTGATTGACATTCCAATAGAAGATATCCTCACCATACACTGTCTTGGGATAGCCATGGCTTCTCAACAAGGCATCATAATAAGGTGCCAGCCGTTGTCCCGCCCTTGCAATGCCCAAGGTCGCATTCGTTCTTTTGAGGAGTGTCTTTTTGCTAACCGGTGCTTCGGCCCTGATGATGTCATCAAAGATTTTCAAGATGGTGTGGGCATAACCGCCTCCTATGACCTCGTCAGGCGTCACAGGTGGCATGACCGGCAATTCAGCTTTCACGTAGGGCACTGCTTTCGGGTCTACAATCTCCTCCACCTCTTCCTCTTCCATGTCTTCCTGTTCTGGAGTTATCTCCTCAACCTCCTCATCCCATTTTCCCGAGATGGCTTTTTCTATGTCGCTCATCAGTTTCTGGAAAGCAGCATCGTGACTCTCCCACCACTCCATGGCCCACACGCGACTGATGCGCCATCCTAACAACTTAAGCACCATGCCTCTCGTGATTTCCCTATCGCGTGCCGACTTGGCAGTGGCATAGTTATAGCCATCGCAAAGGATGCCCAACACGAACTTGCCTCGGTCTTGTGGGTCAACGACGCCGATGTCGACGCGATAGCCCGACGAACCGATGTTGGTCCTCACCTCATAGCCTTTCATCCTAATCTCCTCGGCGACAGACAGCACCAAATAGTCGTTGGTGCGTTTGCTGTTGGCGGTTTCGTATGCCAACGACAACCTGCCGTTTTGGGCATATTCCAAGAACGCCCTCAACCCTGCCACGCCTTGGGCCGACGAACGGTTCAAGTCGATTTGGTCGGGAGTGAGGGTTGAAAACACCTTCATCTCATAACGGGCGCGCGACACCGCCACATTCAGTCGGCGCCATCCGCCATCGCGGTTAAGAGGACCGAAGTTCATCGACACCCTACCCATCTTGTCGGCACCATAACCTACCGAGAACAGGATGACATCCCGCTCGTCGCCTTGCACATTCTCCAGATTCTTGACAAAGAGGGGCTCTTCGCTTTCCAAGGCAATCTTTTCCAGTTTCGGGTTCTGCCGGTAAAGGTTGTTGAGCAAATCCTCAATCAAGGACTGCTGGTTGGTGTTGAACGTCACCACACCAATGCTCTGTCGCGACCTCACCGGGTCCGACAACCTCTGCCTGATTTCTTCCACCACCGCAACGGCCTCTTCGCGGTTTTGCCTCGTGCGGCCCTTGTCGTAAATGCCATCCACATATTGGAAGGACACTTTTGTGGTCAAGTCATCAGGCGATGGGAACGTCATCAGCTTGTTGCCGTAGTATCTCATATTGCTAAAGGCAATCAGGCTCTCATGTTTGCTGCGGTAGTGCCACAGCAGGTATTTCGATGGCATGGAGAGTGCCAAGCAGTCGTCAAGGATGCTCTCCAAGTCCTCTTTGTCGGCATTGTCCTCATCGAAGGCATTCGCTTCGAAGAACGACGTTGGAGGCAATTGCTTCGGGTCGCCAACCACGATTACATTCTTTCCTCTCGCAATGGTTCCAACGGCTTCGCATGTAGGCATTTGTGACGCCTCGTCGAAAATGACATAGTCAAACTTCGCGCCTCTGGCGTTAATGTATTGGGCCACGGAAATCGGGCTCATCAGCATGCAAGGACAGATGCGGGTGAGCAGGTCGGGAATCTTGTCGAATAGCGACCGCAGCGACATTCCCCTCGCACCATTTCGGATGTTGCGTTGCAGGATACCCACTTCGGAATTGCCCGCTGCCTCGACCTGGAAATTGGGCATATTCGACGCCAACTTGGCATACAGTTCCTCGCGAGTCAACTTTTCAAACCTCTGGCACAAGCGCTTGTAGTAGGCGATCTTCTCTTCAAACATCTTCCCATGGAAGTTGCTCAACAAAGGATCGACGGAAAGAATATGCTCGGCATAAGTGCGTGCGAAGCATTTCTTGTAGTACAAGCCAATGAGGATGCCGTCAATGGTGCCATTCTCCACTTTGTCGACCAAGGGCTGAAGCGCCTTGTCGGGAATGGAATTCACGACTTCGTTGTATTTGCAGGCGTCTTTAAGCTCGTCCAAATGCTGCAACACAAAATCGGCGCCGGTCGACACGCTAGACAAGAGATTGCTATCGTCAATGGAAATCATCTCACCGCCCAATAAACGGTTGCATTCAGCGCTCTGCGCTTGCAATGATGATAGCATCTCATGATAGTTCGGCACTTCGTTTTGTGTCACGACATTGCCCGAAACACCCTGTTCTATGCTTGCTGCCAACTTCATCCTAACCTCATTTTGCTTCTCTGCATCTTGCTCCAGACGAGCAATGCCGGCACACAATTCACCAGTCTGCAACAGCGATTGTTCCAATGCGCCCCATTGGCAAGCATCAGGCTGCCATAAACGACCAAACAACCGGTTCCCCTGCATTTGGTGTTCGGTGAGCCAGGCATCGGCCCTTTGGTATCTATCGATTGTAGCGAGCACCGTCGCCGACGGCACGCCATGTTTATTGAATTCCTGGTACTGAGCGACAAAATCCTCAAACGAGCGGATAAACCTATGGATGTCCACATCCTTCATGGCGTGGAAGTTCTGCACGTCGTTTCCAACACAAGCCACCAACGCAGACTCAACCATAGCAGTCTTTCTTTCATCCTGGGTCATCGACAGCAGTTGGCCGTGAATCGCAGTATGAACGTCTATGGCCTTACGAAGCGAGGCGATGTCGAAGTTGCCCTCTTTCCATTCATAGCCCATCAGTTTCTTGGCCCATTCCGAATAATGGTAAACACTTGACACTTCATCCCAATAGCCCCTGAGAACCACCAGCAAGTCTGGCATCTCTTCTTCGGAGACCTCCGACAGGGCATGAACATTCACCTTCTTAAGCACTTTGCTCTGCCCAAGTTTTTTAGAGATGAAACTCTTTGAACTTGCCTCTACCCATTCATTCTGAAGCTCAATATAATTCAAGTCGAAAACGGTAGGCCTGAACCGTTTCAATAGCTGGTCGCGATATTGGTTGCGCTTTTCGACATGACCAATCATGTCCGACAAGTCGGCCCTGCACTGCCGTTTGGTGCTTTCCGAGAACAAATCCGGGATAAGCAGATGCATCTCGAGCAACGAATTGAGCATTGCTTTCAACTGTTCGAACCTAGAGACCGATGGGGTCTCGTTTTCCATGCCGAGCCAACCTGCTACCACCGAATACTGAAGCATCATCTGCTGATAGCGTTGTGGCACTTGGGTGAAAACTTGCGAAAGATTGCCCGATCCAGAATTTGACTTGGCCATTGGATAGCTTTCCATAAAGGTCTCTATGGCCTGCCATTCCTGTTTCATTTGCTCCACGTCGGCATTCAGGAACTGCTGTCCCAAATGCTCACATACCACCTGGCGTGCCCCATCCTTGGCTTTTCCGGCAGCAATCAACCTTCTTGCCCAATCGACGTCGGCATCAAAGTCTGACGATCTTAAGACTTCAGGCAGCATCGTCCCGTCTTTTTGCTTCGAGACAAAGTCCTGCAGCGAGGCCATCCATTCCAAACGGTCGGAGAATGTCAAGCCCATAGCATTGCAGTAGGCTTCATAACTGACCCTGCAGGCTTCGGCCTCGTCTCTCAACGCAACCAATTTGGCCTGCAACTCCGACTTGAGTGCCGGCTGGTAGTTGGAGTTTTTGCACGCACGCAGCGGAGCATTCGAAACGTCGCCGATGATGCTGCAGATTGACACATACTCTTGCAACCAAGCATTATACTTTTGCAAGTCCTCTTCCTTCAGCGACTCGACGTTTTCGAAAGGCAGCAGTTCTGCCGAGGTGAACTCGGCCACCGAACTATAGTCAGAGAAACAGTCGTACAGCGAGCGCCCAATGGGATAAGGACGGTGCAAGGCAGTCACATACTCATTGATCTCGTTACGCAGCGCATTCAGTTGTGCAGCCTCTTTCTGGAATTGTTGGCTCGACTTTTGTTTGGTCACTTCAACCGTGCGCTTCAACTGCTCAATCACCACACTCTTTTTCGCCTTGTTGGAATGCAGTTCCAAGCAGAAAGGCGCCAAACCTATGGTTTCGAGTCGCTTCTGCACCACTTGGAGTGCAGCCATCTTCTCGGCCACAAACAGTATCTTCTTCCCCTGATAGAGGCCATTGGCGATGATATTGGTGATGGTTTGCGATTTTCCTGTTCCAGGAGGACCATGCAGGACGAAACTCTTCCCACCCAAAGCGGCCGAAATGGCTTCTATCTGCGACGAATCGGCAGGCATAGGCAAGGCCAAGTCGCCCACCGAGAACGTCTGGTCCAAATCGGGCATCTCGCCCTGTAAGTCGTCACCCCAATCCACCTGGCCCGTAATCAATCCATTGACGATCTTGTTCTGCCTCAGCACATCGACATTGTTGTGGATATCGTTCCACATCAGAAACTTGTTGAAAGAGAAGGTGCCGATAATGGCCTGTTCCTCGACATCCCATCTCGTCTGCTCCATAATGGCGTTACGGAAGGTGTTGAACACCTTGACGACATCCACGCCTGAATGGTCGGTAGGCAGCGGATCGAGACCGCTGATGGTAATGCCGAACGACTGACGCAACAATTCAAGAAGCGTAATGTTAAGCATGGTCTCCTCACCCCTGCCTCTGATGATATAGCCTCTTGCCGCCGACTTTCTCACCATCTCAATAGGCAAAAGCAATATCGGCGCAAAACGCGGTTTGGTGCTGACAGGAGTCTCATACCATCGCAGCAATCCGATGGCGAGATATAGCGTGTTGGCGCCATTTTCCTCTATCGAAAGACGAGACTGGCGGTAGAGATGAGTCAATGCCGACTCCAAATCATCCTTTTTCAAATAGGAATGCAACCGGTTTTGTTTCAGTTCCTCCCTCAAGAAGTCAATAACCGCATCCGAGTTGTTTGGAGTTTGGTAGATGCCTTCAACGCCAACGAGATCCACCAACTCTTCTGGGCATTCCATGATTTTGAACTCTTGGTTGGCGGCAAGAGCGTCCTCGATTTCATTCACTTTGACAGAAACAATCTGCAGAGTCTTTTTATTGATTCTGGTACTCAACAGATTGTTGCGCAAGGTCAAATCCAACAGCCTTCTCTCCCAAATCGTCTGCTTGGTGACTTCGGTGGAACCGTCATCCAAGACTAGATTGCCCGCCGACACCTGCATGGGCCGTTCGGCCTCAAAATCGCCCTCTTCCACGACAATCTCATAACCGTTATTCCCCATCACGCGCAAAGGCAAGGGACGAATGTGCGACATGCGGGCACGACAGACATCGATGACCATCAGGAACTTGTCGACATTCGAAAGCACCGCTGCTGCATCATCGGCCGCCTTGTCAAAAGGCTTGGCGCTGCCCGAGAACAGACACTTTACGCTGACAAAAGACAACTCCTCTATGCCTTTGGAGAGTCGTTTAGAAAGCAGGGATACGTCATCGCCTGCCGTGTCAGCGAAACAGTCAGGAATCAACCAACTGCCCACCAAAATGGCATCCTCCGAAAAGGCAATCAAGGCATGAAGGCCAATGGCTTCCAACAGAGAGGCATAAAGCAATGCCATATCCAAATCAGAGGCCATCCTCGTATCAATGATGGCATCAGGGAAACGCAGTTTGTCACCCGAACGCGTATAATCTACTGCAGAGGAGACATTGACGACTTTCAACTCTGCCAACGCCGAAAACACCGCGGCCATTTGCAACTTAACACGATTGGGGTCCCTAGTCTGGTATTCGTCAAACGAGGGCGAACCCGACCATTTCTCCAAAATCGCAGACGCTTTCACCAAAACAGGAGGCAATGCCGGATGCTTGGGTTGCACAAATGAGGCCAACACCTTGGGTTCTATCGAAAGACCTCGCCATTGGTCAAAAGCATCCAAGTCAACGGCAACGGTATGGTCGTACAACCCTACCTTGCCCATCCTGATCCGCACACGCAAACTGCCCGCCACGCCCTCGGTCAACTGGGCCAAATAGGATGCCGAAACCGCCAATGGAATGTCGACGATACTCACCTCTTCCATCGGAGAAAGCTCAGTAATGCCACAGGTCCACCTAGTGGCAAACTCGGGATCGGAAGTGACCTCAACCACCATATCGGAAAGCAAACTATTCGATACGTTTCTCACCCGAATCTCCTTCAGCAACGGCACCCTGTTCTGCTGCATGGCAAAATTAACAGAAGGGTTGTGGTTGATCACAACGTTGAGTTTGGTCTCGTCCATATAGTCAATTTCAAACTCCCCGAAGTTCTGCTCCGGCAGGCTCTCGGTTGATGCATCGGCAGAATGGCCAACAGAGACAGCTGCACCTCTTTCATCGTAATTATATAGGGAATTCACTTCCAACGGCGAAAAAGCCCTGTTGTATATTCTTACTTCGTCAATGACGCCATTAAAAGGATATGCCCATCGTGGTGGCACCCCAGGATAATAGTGCATTCCTATTGCCAAAGGATCTGAATTGCCATAACTGAAAGGATTCGACAATGTCGTTTCGGCTTGCAATTTGCCATCGATGTATAAACGAGCCTGATTTCCCTTTACCGTCCCTGTAATCATGTGCCATTGACCGACTTGGGGGATGAAATCGACATTAGCGTCATTAGACCCTTCGTATAGGTTTTGGGCACCAACGCTATTAACATTCAAGCGGTATGAACCATTAATAATATCTCTGCCCTTGTTAATGATGGGTCTAAGTACGGGGAGATTTCTAGGACCCGAACCATAGTCTTCCGCATCCGAAAAAACCCATGCGCTGAGCGTAAAAGTGCTCAGATGAAGGACTTCGGCATCACGGACAGAAATGTAATTGAAGGGCTCTCCTGGGAAACGATAGGCACCTTGTGGATTGCCATGTCTGTCAGGCGCCGGAACAACATCACCAATGATGGTTCCATGATTTCCGTTACCACTATGATCGTTGGTGTCGCCATCGAAGGGATAGTAGGCAACAAGACCCTCTGTCGGGATAAAAGGCGATTCTTGGGGCGTTTTCACATCCGCCAACTCTTTTTTAGGCTTATCCATCAACTCATCAAAACCAAAAGTAGCAGCCTCCGTTGGACCGCTATCCTTGCTCAGCAAATCAAAAAAATCATTGGCCATGAAGTCGAAACTTTGGTTTCCTTCCTGTTTTGAACCGTTACCGGTAGCCCAAAAGTCGTCCGAAGATTGATTATTATCCGTACTTGATTGAAAGATATCGTCAAATTCCATAATCACTTTGGTTTATTTATACAATCGAACCGAAACAATAGATACTTGAAGCTTTCATTCGGCAAAGCCTTGCAAAGATACATAAAAATTAACCTTTGCCTACGAATTGACCAGAAAAAACAAAAAAAAAGGACCCTCTTTTTTTAGTAGATGAGCAAAATTAGATTACATATAAGACGCGAAACACGAGACTGAGAGACGCACCACCGTGGTCATTGCGGACAAAGCCTTCCCATCATAACCTGCGCTAAACCACCGGAGTCATTGCGGACTTGATCCGCAATCTCCGTTAAAACCAGATTTCCTCATTGAATCTGCTTTCCACCTCGTCTTCAATCTTGTCGGGAAGCGAAAAGAAGAAATCGATGCCCGTCATGGCCTCAATCTCGTCGATGGTCATGGCATAAGTCTGCAGTGGCTTATGGCCTGCGACGTTCTCGAAATAGAATCCTATGCCTTCATAACGGCCGTTTATGCACACCAACAGCACTTTGTAAAAAGCATCCGGAACGACGACTTCGTTAGCGCCAATTGTTCCATTCTTCGCTTCACCGACTATGGGACCCGCGGCAATGTACACACTTTCATAACGGCACGCATAACTGCGGCATTTCTCCTCTAACGAACGCCAGACGCCACCATTCAAGTTGTGGTTCTGAGGGCAGACATTGGTGAAATAACAACTTTCATACATGGCCTGAGAATCCCATTTCATGTCACCCGCTGGGGCAATGTGTCCCTTGTCCCACCCTGTGTTCTTATAATCGTCATAAGTTGCCTGCCTTCCTTGCGCCTCTGGGTCTGGATAAAAACGGCCATCGCGCTTGCTGGTGCCGTTTGCCTCCACATGAGTCAATTCGTAGGCCACCCAATTAGGCAGGCAGGTCTCGTTGTTATAGGATACCATATAACCCTTATGCACAATGACTTGACTAGGGCGGTTATCGACAATCCTTGGGATCTCCACAGGACCATCCGTAGCGGCCTCAAGGTTCTTGACGCTGGCGCAAGCGACCTGAAAGAGGACCACCCATGCAATCATGATGCAACGCAAACTTCTCATCCGTTTTTCGACAAAAATAGGCATATTTTACAACATTGCACCTCGCAACGTAAAATTTTTGGGAAACCGCCTGAAGGAAGAGCAAGGCAAAACGATGCTTACTCAGCAAACATCCCGTCGATCAAGTCTTTGTAATGCTCAGCGATGGCCTTGCGACGAATCTTCAAGCTGGGCGTCATCTCGCCGTCATCGATGGTCCACTCATGGTCAAGCAACTCGAAACGCTTCACTTTCTCAAAGTCGCCAAAGAACTTGTTGTAGGCATCCACTTCCTTGCGATAGCGGTCGTTGACGGCCTTCATCTTAATCATCTCAGCATTGGTAGTGTAAGGGATATGGTTCTCCTCGCACCAGACCTTCAAATGCTCAAAGTTAGGAACGATGAGGGCAGCGGCAAACTTCTGGTTCTCGCCCACGACCATCATGCTGCTGATGAAAGGCGACTCCATGAAGCGGTTTTCAATCAAGGCGGGCGAAATGTACTTGCCCATCGAATCCTTGAAGATTTCTTTCATGCGGCCCGTAATCTTCAGCAACCCGTCTTCGTCAAACTCGCCGATGTCGCCTGTATGGAAATAGCCCTCCTCGTCAATGGCAATCTTGGTCTGCTCCTCGTCTTTGTAGTAGCCTTTCATCACAGGCGAACCTTTCACAAGGATTTCTCCCGACTCCGGGTCAATCTTAAACTGGACGCTGCTACAAGGCACGCCCACCGTTCCCGCCTTGATGACACCCAAAGCGAGGCTGTTGGTGGCAATCACTGGCGAGGTCTCCGTCAGGCCATAGCCCTCGATGATGGGAATATTCATAGCGGCAAACAGGCGCACCAAGCGCGGCTGCAGACTGGCGCCTCCAGAGATGATGAACTCCAAGCGACCGCCAAAAGCCTTTCTAACGTCTTTGAACACCAACCTATTGGCGATATGCAACTTGAGACGATAGGCCCTGTTTTTCTTCAAACCGGTCTCGTCATAGCGTTCGGCCAACTGGAACGCCCAATAGAAGATGCGTTTCTTCATGCCTTTCAGCTTGTCGCCCTTCCTAACAATGCCATTATACACCTTTTCGATGACACGAGGCACCGTAGTGAAATGTTCCGGCTTGATATCAGCGATGTCACGCATGATGGTGCCAAAGTTCTCCACATAATAGGTCGAATTGCCAAGATAGAGGTGAGTGAACAGCACCGAGCGCTCGTAGATGTGCGACAGCGGCAAGAAACTCACCACCTTGTGCGAACTGGGCACGGGGTAATGCGGGCCATAGTGCGCCACACAACTCATTAAGTTGTAATGCGTCAGCATGACGCCCTTGGGAGTGCCTAGCGTGCCAGAAGTATAGATAATGGTCGCCACGTCTTCAGGCGCCACAGCGTCTTTGGCAGCTTGCAACCTGGCAATGCTCTTCTTGTCAATCTTCACCGAGACCATCAGTCCGCGCAGGGTCATCATGCCCTCAACAGGGTTGAAAGCAAACTCTTTCGGACGCACAGGCATGGCGTCAAGGATGCCCTTGACTTTACTGTGTAGCAGCGACCCTTCCACAAAGACTATCTTGGGATCTGCATGGTTCAGGATATGCTCGAAGTCACTCTGGCGCACAGTGGGATAGATGGGCACCAAGATAGCGCCAATTTGCTGCGTCGCAAAATCGACCATGTTCCATTGAGGACAGTTGTTGGAAATGACAGCAACACGGTCGCCTTTTCCCACGCCCAAACCAATCAGGCCTTGACTGATGGCATCCGTCATTTTCACAAAGTCACGGCCCAGGTATTTCTTCCATTCTCCATCGGCTTTGCAGGCAAACATGACTTTCTTCTTTCCATATTTTTCCACAAACCTTGGAAGAAGGTCAAAGGTACGCGGAGGTATGTCAGCAAAGGCCTGAACGGTCTTTTTCTTGTTGCTATTCTTTTCCATATCCACTGAAATCGTGTTGCGAAAATAGGATTAATTTCAATCAACTGGCAACTTTATCCAAACGAAAGGTCTTTTTTTGAACAAACAGGGGGATTTTGTCACCGAAATCTATTTTTCACCCATTGCCAAAGATTGTCTATCTTTGCGCTCGAAACCATTCAAAGATTTCAACATATTAAACAATCCATCATGGTCTCCATTTTCGACGACATGGCCCAAATCACCGAATCCGAGGTCAGGCGCATGCTGCCCTTGGTAAACGAACAGCGCCGCAACGAGGCATTGCGCTTCAAGCATCTCTTCGGCCAGTTTGCCTGCCTCAAATCATGGCTGATGCTGCAAGACCTATTGAAACCCATGGGAATCAATGATTTGAACACGAATTACAACGAACACGGCAAACCGTTTTTGGTTCACCATCCCGAGGTGCATTTCAACCTCAGCCATTGCAAGAACGGCATCGCTGTGGCAGTCGACTTCTCCCCTATCGGCATCGACATCGAGAGCTACCGCAGCAGCAGCCTTGCCCTCATCCGCAAAACGATGAACCCCGCTGAAACCGAATGGATCCTTTCCTCTTCCGACCCCATCGAGACCTTCACACAATACTGGACCCAAAAAGAGGCAGTGGTGAAACTGCGCGGCACAGGGATCATCGACGACCTCCACAGTGTTCTCAACGGCGAGGGTTACCGCCTTGAGACACACATTAATAACGAAAAACGCTATGCGTTCAGCATAGCGTTTTCCCAGATCCTGTGATGCTACAGGTCAAGCAATAATTCTCGTCCCGCAAGTCGGGTCTCCAAGTCTCGTGGCCTCGGTGATGATGGCCTCATGGCCTGTGGCTTCCACGAAGAGGATAGCAGCACGCACTTTGGGCGCCATGCTGCCCTCAGTGAACTGTCCGTCAGCCAAATGCTTCTTGGCCTCGGCCACAGTGATGGTATCCAAGGCTTGCTCGTTTTCCTTGCGGAAATTGATGTAGACCTTAGGCACATCGGTGAGGATGTAAAACTCGTCAGCGCCGATGTTGATGGCGGTCATGGCAGAAGCGAGGTCCTTGTCGATGACGGCCTCAACACCACCAAGGCTGCCATCGGGTTTCTCGATGACAGGGATGCCGCCACCGCCTACGGTGATGACGATGTTGCCTTGCTCGGCCAACTGCTTCACCAAGTCGACGTTCTGGATGGCAATGGGTTTCGGCGAAGCCACCACTTTGCGCCAACCACGACCTTTGGGGTCTTCCTTATAGACAGCGCCCGTCTCGGCAGCGTATTTCTCAGCCTCTTCCTTGGAATAATAAGGACCGACTGGCTTGGTCGGATTCTGGAACATCGGGTCGTTCTTGTCGACCACCACCTGGGTCACCAAGGTGACCACATTGCGCTTCAGGCCTTCCTTGGCAAAGGTCTTGCCCAAGCCCATCTCAATCATGAAACCGATAAGGCCTTGGGTCTCGGCCACACAAAAGTCGATAGGCATGCCCGGCACGCCAAACTGATGGTGGCCTGCCTCATGCTGCAGCATGACATTGCCCACTTGGGGACCGTTGCCATGGCCGATGACCAGATTATAATCGTTCTTCAGGAAAGGAAGCAGCGAATGGCACGTCTCAGTGACATTCTCCATCTGTTCCTTGTAGGTTCCTTTCTGACCGCCTCTCAAAAGGGCGTTGCCGCCAAAGGCGATGACTGCTAATTTCTTCATATCAATTCTAGTCTATATTTTTATTTATTTGGTTCTTCTTTAGTCGAGTCTGATTTCCTATGATAGGTTACAGTATAACCATCCTGACCAATGACCAACAGAGAATCGTCAAGAGAAATGATGTTGTTGGTGTCAGCAAAACTGGCAGGAGCGCTTCCATTGGTCGTGCCATTGAGAATCAACAAGTTACCATTCTTCTCCCAAGTCTTGTATTCCCTAAAGCCAGTGTTGATGGAAATCACCTGACCGTTTTCAAGCAAAGTGAAACCCACTTCGCCAAGATAACTGCCTTCAGCGGCAGGTTCGACCCAAGTTCCAACGATGGACGGGCGAGAGCATGATGCGAAAACCAAACCCATTAGTCCGCATAAAGCAATGATAATCAAGTTTTTGTTCATTTTTAACTCCTATTTGATTTGGAGCGGCAAAGATACAAACTTTTCTTTCACAAAACCAAGACAATCATTTGTTTTTGGCGGTTTTCTTCTTTTTCACCCACCGCGTTATTTCACCGACCCATAAGATGACCGACGTGCCCACGATGATACGGATCCAGTCGCCCAAAGGCAAAGGCACCACGTTGAACATCTCGCCGCCAAAGGTGACGATAAGCACCTGTCCAAGAGCGATGATTAATAAGGTAAGACCAAAACCACGCCTGATGTCCTTGTTGAGGAAGCCTTTCAGCGCCGACTGGTTCGTATGGTAGGCCTTGGCATTGAAGATGTTCCAGAACTGCATGAACACAAAGATGGTGAAAAACAGCGACAACTCTTTAGGCGTGAAGCCACCCACATGGTGGAAGTTGAAGAAGTTGGCGAAATAGTCGCGCAACGAAAAGTCGGCCAGCGTCTCCACGCCGCTATGCATAAAGTACTGGATGAAGCCAAAAAGCACAATCACGAAGAACAGTCCCACTCCGAAGATGCGTTTCATCATGCCCTTGGTGATGATAAAAGCGTTGCGCGAACGGGGTTTGTCTCGCAAGACGCTATGGTCGGGCGGCAGCGAGGCCAACGCCATCGCTGCAAAGGTGTCCATGAGGAGGTTGATCCACAGCATCTGCGTCACAGTGAGCGGCGAGGCGATGCCCATCACCGCGCCTATCAGCACGATGAGGCAGGCGGCTACGTTGATAGTCATCTGGAACAGGATGAAACGCTGGATGTTCAGGTAAAGCGACCGGCCCCACATCACAGCACGCGCAATGCTCTTAAACGAGTTGTCCAAGATAGTGATGTCGCTGGCTTCCTTCGCCACAGAGGTGCCGTCGCCCATCGAGAGGCCAATTTGTGCACGGTTCAAGGCAGGCGCATCGTTGGTGCCGTCACCAGTGACAGCCACCACCTCTCCCCTTTCCTGCAACAGGCGCACAAGACGCTCCTTGTCGGAAGGCCTTGCCCGCGACATGATCTTCAGGTCGCCCACGCGCTCACGCAATTCATCGTCAGTCAAAAGATTGAATTCCTTGCCCGTAATCATCTGTCGCTCCGGGTCGTCACCATCACTCCAAAGCCCCACCTGTCGGCCAATCTCGCATGCCGTGCCAGGCGTGTCTCCTGTCACTATCTTGATGCTGATGCCCGCATTGATGCAGTCTCTTACGGAGTCGGCCACGTCGTCACGGATGGGGTCGATGATGCCGACGATGCCTAAGAAACACAAGTCCTCGACCGTCAGCTTTCCATTTTCAAACACAGTCTTCACCTCTTCTTCCGTGATGTATTTATAGGCAAACCCCAACGTGCGCATGGCCTTGTTTTGGTATTCAAGCAGCTTGCTCTCCACCTCGCTCTTCGCCCACTGTATGCTCGCCTCGCGATCTGCCAATCTCACCGTGGTGCTGCGTTTCAGCATGATTTCAGGCGCGCCTTTCACATAGAGCACATACTCGCCTGACAGCGCCGTCTTAACCACAGTGGCCATGTACTTGTATTTCGTCGTGAACGGCAACTGTCGGACAATCGCGACATCATCACGCATCTTGGCGAAATCGACATTATTGTCGAACAGCCAAAGCAGCAGAGCGCCTTCTGTGGGGTTGCCGATGACCTTCACCTTTTTTGCGTCGCTGTAGTCCAGAAACGCCGTCGAGTTGAGCGCGATGCCCTCGACCACAAGACGTCCCACTTCCGAGTTGTCGAGTTGTCCGCCTTCCAAACCGTAGAAGAGACTGTCGCCGAGACTCATGCGGTTTTTGGTGAGCGTGCCGGTCTTGTCGGAGCAAATCACCGTGGCGGCGCCCATGGTTTCGCATGCGTGCATTTTGCGCACCAAGTTGTTCGTCTCCAGCATCCGTTTCATGCTTAGCGCCAGACTCAGCGTGACACTCATAGGCAATCCCTCAGGCACAGCAACCACAATCAACGTGACGGCAATCATAAAGCTATTGAGCACATAACGCACAAAGTCCATCAAGTCAAAAGACTCGTTTTCGCCATACACGAAATACATCACCATGCGCATCACAACTATCAATCCTGCGATGACATAACTCGCGATGGTAATGCCATGCCCAAGCTTGTCAAGTTGCTCGTTGAGCGGCGTCTTCACCTTATTGTCAATCTGTGCGCCACGATACACGTTGCCCCACTCCGTGGCATCACCCACCTTCTCAACCACAAAGACGCCATGGCCTTCCATCACCGAACTGCCGCGACATACATAGTTAGATGGATATGTAGCCTCCTTCTTGAACTCAGCCTTGTTCGTCGTCTTGCTGCAGGAAGGCTCGCCCGTCAAGTCCGACTCGTTGACCCTCAAGGAGACGGCTTCCACCAAACGACCGTCAGCAGGCACTTCATCACCCGTATTGAGCACTACAACATCGCCCACCACCACATCCTTGCGCTCGATGCGCTGTATGAAACCATTACGATAGACAGTCACCATCTTCTCGTCTTCGGCCTGGTTCAGAATCTCGAATTTCTTATTGGCACTCTGCTCAAACAAGAAACCCACCGTGGTGGCCAACATCACCGCCACAAAGATGCCCAAGGGCTCAAGAAGCACCGAAAGGGGTTTCACGCCCGTAAACAACTGATACAACGATACCGCTACCGAAAGCAGCAGGGCAATCAACAATATGCGTATGATGGGATCGGAGAACTTCTCCAAAAACTGTTTCCAAAGCGGCTCTTTCTTGGGCGGGGTCAACACATTGTCGCCATGCTTGCGACGACTCTCCTCTACCTGTTTCTGCGACAAGCCATTCTTATAATCTCTCGCCATTTTTCAACAATTTAACTCGTTTATCAATTTTATGATTATTTTTGCAATGAAAAACGGCGCAAAAATACAATCTCGTATGCAACTGGGACGAGGTTGCAAGGTTACAACCCAAAATTAGGCATCGTAACTCTATGAAATTCAAGGAACAACACAAAACCGCTTTGGCAAAGGTTCTTTCCGACCTCGTGCAGTGCGACGGCATCGTCAACCAAGGCGAGATCGATTTCCTGCAACGCGCCTATTCTGTTTTCCAGATTGCCACTACCAGCCGCAAGAAAGCCACGCGCATCAGCCTCGCCGAAGCGGTCAGGTTGCTGAAGTCTTTAGGCGACGAGGAAAAGACTGCCATCCTCAGGGTGCTGCAGATGCTCTCGATGTCGGACGACGACCTGGCCCAAAGCGAGTCGCAGTTCATCACCGCCCTACTGCTCTCTATCGGCTTGAACTTGCCCGAGACTGAAGGCATCAAGGCAGAATTCGTTTCCATCCCCAACCTCAGTTTCGACACGCGCAACGCCGTGCTATACGTTGAACCAACCTACCACAAAACCGTCAATGCACGCATCAGGCGAGACTACGAGGCCATTTGCGATGTCATGGTTTCCATGGGACGAGAGTTTTTCTACCTGCCCAAAGTCGTCGGCGACCTCGACCACAAGAAAGACACATTCCGCAACACGCTTGGTTACCTTGAGCCTTCCCTATCCCCCGAACAACTCGACCATATTGACCGTAACCTTGCTCAACTCAGCAGTGTGTTTTTCTCCAAAGAAATCTTTCTCAACCACCTCAACGCCAACGGACTTAACATCGAGAAACCTGCGTTTTTCCTCAAGATTGACACACCTATGATGGGACAAGGGCACGACTTCCTCATCATCGAAATCGATGGCGACCCCTTGGATACGATACGGCGTGTGGCATGGCTCAAAACCAACATCCTGAACATCAACCCGCCTGCAAGCAGTCCAAGGGAGACGAGACTCATCGAAAAATTCAAGTCTTTAGACAACAATGTAGGCCATGACGAACTCCAATACACGGGATTGCATAAAATCATCATCGACACCGTATTGAAATACAATGTCTCCAAGCAAGTCAGCAGGCTTTATATCACCCATCGCGGGGACATCTTCCTCACCGACCGCAACAACACCGAAGTGAAAATGCCAGCGCTATGCAAGGCGCTATACATCTTCTTCTTGCTCCATGAAGAAGGATTCTCCTTGAGCTACCTGAACGACCACAAAACAGAACTTTACAACATCTACCGCCGCATCTCGACCTATGGCGACGAGACATTGCTCAAGACGGCCATCGACAACCTCACTGACTTCGTCGGATCCACCATGAATGCCAACCTATCGCGCATCCGCAAGGCCTTCCGCGACATCTTGGGAGACGAGTCGAGCATCTACCTGATCAAAGGCGAAAAAGGCGGACGGAAAACCATCCACCTTGACCGTAGCCTCGTGGTCTTTGAGGACCGAAAGGCGTTTGAATAAAAGAAAAACTTCTTCATCCGAATGCCCCCCCATTCTTTAGACCGTGTCTTGTTAAGTGTTCATTCTCAATGGTTCATAAAGATCAACTTGTCTCGGAGTTTGGTGGTTGATGAATATTCCGCCAATCCTAATTATTTCAAGGGATTGCTCAATAATGAATCACACACAGGCCGAACTGAATATAGATTGCAATATGGCCTCAGCTTTCCAAATCATGTTTATTTATCCCTGCCCTTATTAACGCCAAAATTCTGAATACACTACTTGCAAAGTCATCAAGATTATCGATTTTCAACGCCGCAAAATCATCACCTTTGATGATAAGACCAAGCCTAATAGTTCCATTATCAAATTCTTCTCTCGTTTTAGATTGAAGAGCGTTGCCCCGCTTCGGTTTGTTATCATCATCGATTTTTCTAATCAATTGATCAATACCAGGGAAATGAATATCGCTTAGTTCATTCTTTATTTTCTCGTACCTACTCTCGTTGTCAATAATGAAACAGGTTTTGCAAAGCATGTCGGTGCTTTGGGTGATTTCCCATATACAACTTTGTCTGTCATTCATAAGGATAAAAATCTCTTCAGCATATTGCATCAGCATCTTTACATCCTGTTGCCACGACTCATCGCTCACATAAACGCGCGTTGCTCCGTAAGGGGCATCGAGCTCTTTTGTCATACCAATAGCACATATGTCCCTATATGATTCGACCGCCTTGACCAGATTGCCTTCAAAGGAGTAATCTTTGGGATTCTTAGAATAATAGTCGGACTCGAAAGCACGAAGATAAAGGGCATATCCATCCTTGTGTTGCGCCAAGTACTCATCTCTGCTGTTTGCCTGAACGTTACCACGCAACCGTGTCCATCCTCCCATACCAATTGCGAATGCAATGATCATGCCCACATCGCGTCCTATGGTTTTTGCTGACACATCCGCATTCAACTCAATAACAATAACTACAATTGAAAAGACCGCAATCAAAAACAACGACCAAAAACGCCTAAACCTCTTCAACCTTCTTCTTGCCTTCAAACTCTCTTCCACACTATTAGAATTCTTGATCTTTCGTTTGAAAGGCAAGTCAAGCAGCCAAATTATGCCCCCTAAAAGCGCAAATGCCAATGCTATTGTCAACATAAGTTAATTATCCTTTAATAAGTAATTAGACAAAACTTTGAGAATGATTATCCATTAAGAACGTGACATCGGAATTCGGGTCAATCTCAACCGATTCCTTGCCATAGCGCATCACAATCATCTTCTTGCCGCCTTTCAGCCACATCTTTTCGTCGACCACCCAGAGGGCAGTGGCTTCGCGCAGACCTACCACCGTCATATCCTGGTTGACGGCAAGGTATTCGTTGATACGGTCTTGGCGCGTCTCGCCGCCATGCTTGATCATCTTGTCGATTTCGGGATGCGGGTCGAGATAATGCGGGTTGATTTGGAATGGCACCAAATTCAGGCACTTGAACGAAGCGGGCTGCACGATGGGCATGTCGTTGGTGGTGCACAGTGTTGGGCAAGCCACGTTGGAACCAGCACTCCAACCCATGTATGGTACGCCGGCAAGGGCGCGCTCGCGGATGGCATCCATCAGGCCGTAGCGGTGCATCTCGGCCACGAGGTGGAAGGTATTGCCACCGCCCACTACGATGCAGTCGGCCTCTTTGACAGCCATCACCTTATCGTCGAAATGGTGAACCGAGGTAAAGTTCTCCAAGCCGAACTTGGTGCGGAACACATTCCTCACCTTCGACTCGTAGGCGTCGTAACTCTCGGGATAGACCATCCCACCGATGTTGACGCCCGCGAAAGGAATGAAGATGATGCGACTGTCCTTATTAATATGGTTCTCCAAGCAGAAAAGCTCGATTTGGGTCGTGGCCCAAGCCAGATAATTCTCGCCAAAGTTGGTCGAATTGCTGATCAGTAGTAATCTCATGATGTAAAATATTGGTTAACGATGGTGCAAAAATAGCAAAAAACCGATTGCAAGCGTACTAAGGCACAAAAACATGCTGCATCCTTGCAAAAATATCCGTTTGATTTTCAAAACATTGCAAAAAACAACAAAAAAAATCTAGTTTTTTTGGTTACACAATTGAAAAAAGCTGTACTTTTGCAGTGTCAAAAACGACTGGACTAGTAGCTCAATTGGATAGAGTCCCTGACTACGGATCAGGCGGTTGTGGGATCGACTCCCGCCTAGTTCACTTAAAAGGTTCCGCAAAAAGAACCTTTTTTTGGCCCATTCGACTAGAGGCTAGGTCGTCAGATTCTCACTCTGGAAACAGCGGTTCGATTCCGCTATGGGCTACAAAATCAACCCCTAACTTATTGAAAATCAAGTTAGGGGTTTTTTCTTTTGCACCAAGGATTAAACACGGTTTTACTCAAATGTAGGATACCATTTCAAATCTGCACTATGCTTTTCCAAAACAATATTTAACCCAGGATATTCCAACAAAACTTTGTCGGAGCAGGAATCTGGAAGCAAACAATCCGAAATATCATCGCTCATCAGCCCAAGCCCTGCGTTCTGGTTTTTCAATTGGTGTAGTTTCGTCCTCATTGTAAGGTTCGTGCATTCATCATATATTTTACGCAGATCTTTAGGCAAAGACTTTGAAACCGTCTTGCGATAAGCCATCCACTTGTTCCACAATTGCCATTCATACTCAATGGCTTTATGGTGTTCAACCATCCCGTCTTTCTCGTTATCACTAAAAGCATTATACCAATCCTCATCTTCCTGGTTGATATAAGCATTGTAGGCATCGTCAATCATACGCGAAGTGAACTTCGTATGAGGAAATGACACATCTTTATTTTGCTTATACATCAACAAGTTTTGAAAGGAAGCGGACCAAAGGTCAACACTTTGATCAAGGGCACCCATGATGTTCAATGTGCCACTGCTGCCATGGTCCTCAAGCGATATCATTGCCAGAACTGCCTCATGGTAGTTCTCCCATTTTTCTTTTTCGCTTAAAAATAGGTTTTTATAATCAGGCAATGCTTCAACCAATTGTTGGAACTCTCCCTCAACACGATCTTTATACTTTTCATAACCTTTTTCCGCAAGCTGATACCATTCTGCATTGCTAGCCATTTCGAAAAACATTTCTCTCGCTCTTTCAACCTCTATTTCATCGGTTGATTCACAGATGATGGTCCAAAGAGAATCCTTACGCTTCTCAATATCTTCCCATGTTTCCTCGTGTTTTTGTCTGGGACCCGTGCCCTGCAATACTTCTTTTTCCGACTTTCTATCGTTGGTGCATCCGAAAAACGATGCCGTCATTAAAATTGCCAATACTATGGCCAAATCTTTCTTGTTCATAACAATTAGTTTTTCCCGTAAAACTCATCTATGTTAATCCAGCATTCCGAAGTGTAATACTTAATTCTCTGACTTCTTAGTTCCGTATGCTTCTTAAGCCCCGCGTCATCGTCCTTGTACTCATTATGGCTTTCAAAGTCATCTTTCAAAAAATTCCAATCTTCTTCAGTGAGCAAATAAACCTTGAAACTGATGACATCATAATGGTGCTTTGGTCCATCTGCAACAAGTCTTTGACCACATCTCTCGAAACCAATAAAAAACATCTTCAGCACTTTATCCACTTCGATTTTTGATCGCGCTTCGGCATATTTATATTCATTATGAATACCTGCCATAGAATTGCCGCAAGCCATTATTAGTGCGTCTTCTTTCTCATAACCCCATCCACTATGCTGGCCTATCCATTCAGGCACATCCTGCAAATAATCGGACAATGGTTTGTTGAGACGTGTCGGTCGGTCAATTTCAGTACCAATTTGTAGGGCTTCTTTAGGCTGACGTTTGTTTGTTTTCCTTGAAAACAGTTTGGATAGTATTCTCATGATTTGTTGTTTTTGTATGTTATTGGTTAAATAATCTTCTCGTTTGTCTTGCGACCTTGCAAAGTTAATACTGAATACCTGCACTCCGCAAGAGGTGTTGATAACTTTTTAATAACCTCCGGCAATACAGGCTTGGGTGTCGCTATCGCCACCTCGTGAAACGGCCAGACGGATAGTGTTTTCGTAATCGCTGCCATCCATGAAAGCCATAATGGCTTCGGGGACGCTGCATTCACAGGAACAATCGAAACTGTAGTTTGGACGGATTCCCTCAATCGCATGACCGAGGTCATAGTGGAAGTTCTGCACGATATAAGACTTTATTTCTGCCTTGCTCGCATGATGGCGAGCCATGAATATGGCAGCCGAAACGGCTTGGGCAGCGGTGAACTTGCTGCCTTTATCGAACAACTCGAAATCCGTTCTCTTAATTCGGCTATGGTAGTCCTCAGATCTTGAGCCTATGTTCTCTCCAATGATTGATCCTAACATGATGTTTAATCTTTTATAGAGTTATTGTTCAGATATTTAGAATTGGCAAATGTTGAATGATGATTCTCGCTTTTCAATTGAATTTGGTTATTATAGTTAATGACATCTAATACTTGGTCTAAAGGGAATGGTTCACAACTTTTACGTTGTGTATTACGCAAATTTGATTCGATTTCACAAACCGCCGCAGAACTCGCCCTGCTTCTAGGTTGCACTAATTTTATGTTGTTGCACATGGTGTCTATTGATGCAGTTATCATTGCCACCATCGCCACACCAGAAAACTTCGGGATGACCACTATTGCATGTTGTGCAATAATTTTCATCCCGGCCGAAACCTTACGAACCCAGTTGGCAACAATCCTGCGGACATGGCTGGCAGCCGATTCTCTGGCTTTTTTTATTGCCTGTCTC
>JAEEGH010002916.1_pt1 | contig 45538 bp, 30 predicted proteins | sample 9134181 | NCBI WGS metagenome assembly JAEEGH01 (sample SAMN16246544, study PRJNA631951) | gut metagenome | biome: gut microbiome; feature: rumen; material: DP-attached | host: Bos | place: Iran: Karaj | collected 2018-10
TCTGCTTGAGCACATTGTTCGACAGCAGGATCTGGGTGTTAGGAATCTGCATGAATCCTCTCTTGGAGGTGATGTTGGCAGCAGTGTAAGCGACTGTTTCCTCATTACCGCCTGTGGTCACAGCCTCGCCTGAATTCACAATGGCATTGGCTGCAATGGAAGCATCGGCATCCTGACGACGGAGGTCCCAGTAACGCTGTCCCTCGAAAGCGAACTCCAGACGACGCTCCTCAAGGATATTGTCTTTGCTGAGGTTCTTCTGTACATAGGATGAACTGAGCGAAGTGGTGCCGTCGCCATTGTCCACGGTGTAAGCGCGCTCGCGCACCTGGTTAAAGTAGTTTTGAGCGCTGTTGGCTCCAAGTTCAGCTGCCATGAGCAACACGTCGGCATAACGCATCACCACGTAGTCGATGGGCTGCGAAATCTGGAAGTCGCCGGCCATTACGTCGTTGTAGTAGTGGGTAAGATTCCAACTGCCATCAGCACCCTGAAGATAACCTGAACGGGCAGTGTACTTTTTGTTGAAGAAGCCCGTGTACTCGCGCTGGTCATCAATGGCTTTCTTGTATTCGTCCATCGAGGCGATTCCTTCAGCAGTGAGGTTGATGATGCTGGCGTCACGGCGTTGGTCGCCGTTGAGGAAACTGTTGTACATCTTCCTTGGCACAGTGGCGCCACCCCACCCTTGTCCGTAAGGAGCCTTGAATGTGCCACCACGTATAGAGAACATTTGGATAGCGTTGTTACCACCGCTGTTGCCATTGTAGTCGGAAGTGTAGTTGAACTTCATCGAGAGAATGGTCTCAGCATTGCCGTCGCCTGCGTAAGTGCTGACCTCTGACCAGTTGCCACTGGCGTCTTGCTCCCAGGTTGTGCTGGCGCAATACCAGAGATTCTTGTAAAGAGGAATGAGTGAGTACTCCTTGCTGTTGATGATGTCCTCCAGTCCCTGTAATGCCTCAGCCTTGGTCAAGTTGCCTGGCTCGCCACCATACACGCCGTTGTAGAAGAGATAGACACGAGCGAGGAGCGACTTGGCGGCATAGGGAGTGATGCGGCCATCGTTGTTGGCGGCATCGCTCTTGGGATAAGCGGAAGCGGGTATATTCTCTGCGGCGTACTTGAGGTCGGCTACAATCTGTGCATAAACAGAGTCGGGTGCGGCCTGTGGCACATTCTCGCTGGTAGGTGCTGTGAGCAAAGGCACGTTCTCGAAGATGCGCACGAGGTCGAAGTAGCAGAGGGCGCGGAGGGCGCGTGCCTCACCCATATACTGTCCATGGATAGCGTCTGATGTCCAGGCGATATCATTCTCATGGCTGATGAGTTCGTTGCAGCGGTAGATGGCCTCGTAGTAGTACTGCCAGAGGTTGTTGAAGAGATCGACCTGAGAGGGGTCTTCGTTGATGCTGAATCGGTCAACCACCTGCGAGTTGCGGGCGTCGTTGGCACCAGTGCCGCCATAGCACTCATCGGATAGCAACTCGGAAAGATAGAGGAAGCAGAATGTGGGGCCATGGGAAACCGTGCACTGCCATCCGTCGTAGCAACCTATCAATGCGCGGGCAGCATCGGTTTCGGTCTTGAAATAATTTCCTGTCGTGGTGTCGGTCTTCGACTCGGTGTCGAGGAAATCACTGCTACAAGAGGCGATACCCAGCGTAAGCAGACCCAAAGCAACTGTTTTCAATATATTTGTTTTCATATCTAATAATCGTTTATATGTCATCTGTTACTACTAAAATTTGAGGTTCAGACCGAAGAGGAAGGTTCTTGGACGTGGGTAATAGCCGAGGTCAACACCCGATACCCATCCGTCAGTACCGAAACCGATTTCAGGATCCATGCCGTCGTATTTGGTGAGGGTGAAGGCGTTCTGCACCTGAGCATAGAGGCGACACTGGCTGATGTACTTGCAGTTGAGGAGTTTGGCGAAGTCGTAACCCAATGTGATGTTGGAGATGCGGAGGAAGTCGCCATCCTGGATAAAGAGGTCGGAGAACTGGTAGTTGATGTTGGTGTTGGTCACGCGCGGAATCTTGTTGGAAGTGCCTTCACCCGTCCATCGCTCGAGGATGGCCTTGGTGTAGTTGGCTGTAGTGCTTCCGACGTTGCGGTAACTCTGAACAATCTGGTGTCCTGCCTGTCCGTTGGCAGTGACGGAGAAATCAAATCCCTTGTAATCGAAACCAAGGTTGAAACCGTAGGTGAAGTCGGGCATGCCGTTGCCGAGGTTCACCTTGTCGGCGTCGTTAATCTGGCCGTCGTGGTTGATGTCGTAGTATTTCACGTCGCCTGGCTTCACATCTGCCTGGAGCACACCATTGCCTGCCGTAATCCAGTCATTGATCTCCTGCTGGTTCTGGAAAATACCGGCTGTCTTGTAACCCCAGAAATAACCGATGGGCTCACCGTTTGAGGCACGGTAGAACTCAGTGGAGTTGTCGTAAAGCATATTGCTCTGTCCGTGGATGATACCATCCTCATTGGGGATGTTGCCTACCTTGTTGTGGTTGTAGGCCATATTGGCATTGACATAGTAGTTGAAGTCACCGATGTTGTCTCTCCATCCGAGACCGAACTCTATACCTGTGTTCTTCACGTCGCCACCGTTGATATAAGGTGCTCCTGTTCCTGCTGTAGCCAGGATTGGTGGCTGAACGAGCCAGTCTTTTGTCTTCTTCACGTAGAAGTCGAAAGTGAGGTTCAAACGGCTGTTGAAGAAACGGGAGTCGAAGCCGACATCAAACTGCTCAGAGGTCTCCCAAGTGATGTCCTCGTTGGCGAGGCGACTGGCGTAGGAACCCCACTGGTCGGCTGTGCTGCCAAGGGTGGTACCGAAGTTGTAGTAGATGTTGGAGAATGTGACAGGAGCTGTGTACATATAGTTACCGATATTCTGGTTACCCACCTGTCCCCAACTTGCGCGGAGTTTGAAGAAGTCCATGACCTTCGTCACTGGCTCAGCCCATTTCTCATTGGTGATGACCCAACCAGCGCTGACTGATGGGAAAGTACCGAAGCGGTGACCTTTGGCAAAACGCATGGAACCGTCGCGGCGCAACGTCACTGTGGCCATATAGGTCTCCTTGTAGTTCCAACTGGCACGTCCGAAGTAACTGACCATACGGTCCTCGTCCCAAGGAGAGCCACTGAGACTGAGGCCGTCGGAAGTGGTGGTGCTAGTACCATTGATCACGTAGGCGTATGGCCATGTGTCGAATCCGGCGCGAAGAGAACCGTTGGCGGCATAGAGGCTGCTGCCGTTTGAACGGTAACTTTCCATACCAAGGAGGACATCAAAGTTGTGGTCACCGAGGTCGAACACATAGTTGAGGGTGTTGGTCCAAGTGATGCCGAATCCGTCGCTCTTGCTCTGGCTGGCTGATGTGCGGGTATTATTGTTGGAATAGATGGAGAACTGGTACATGGGGGTGAAGCCACGGTAGTCGTTGGAGTCGTACTTCACACCGAGTGTGGTCTTGAAATGCAGGTTCTTGATGAACTGGAAGTCTGCATAAATATTGGCCAGTGCTGTGACATTCTTGCTCTTGTTATTGACCGTAGTCATCATGGCTCCGTAGGGGTTGCCGTCTGCGTTGTACCAATCAGAGTTGGATGTGTCGTTATAGGGACTGTCGTAAATATTGTTGTCGCTATAGACAGGTGCGATAGGTGAAGTGCCGAAAGCACTGCGGAGGGTGTTGTTGTATTGATTGCCCACACTGATGCCTCGTTTGGTGTAGTAAATCAATGCCATCTGCTCGCCCACCTTGAGGAAGTTGTCGATAACATCGTATTCGGAGTTGACACGGAAATTGTAACGCTCGTAGTTCGACACCTTGCTGCCACCTACGATACCTTCCTGGTTCATGTAACCGAGACTGAAGGCGTAGTTGCCTTTGTCGGAACCACCGCTGATGCCGATGTTGGCGCTGGAAGTGGTGGCATTGTCCTTGAACATCTGGTCCACCCAGTCGGTGTCATAAACACCGTCGCGAATGGTATTGCCATTGTCATCAAGCAAGAGGTTGCCCTGAGTATCGCGCTTGAGACGCCAGATGGACTGGATATTGTTCCAATCGTAAGCTGTGCCACCTGAATTGATGTTCTGTTCGTCCATGATGGTCATGTATTCATGCGCATTGAGCATGTCGGCCTTTCGAGCCACATTCTGCCAACCGATATATCCGTCGAATGAAACCACAGCCTTGCCTGACTTACCTTTCTTAGTGGTGACCAATACCACACCATTGGCTGACTGGTTACCGTAGATGGCAGCCGAGGCGGCGTCTTTGAGCACGTCGATGCTCTCGATGTCAGCGGGATTGACTGTGGCAATGTCTCCACGCACACCGTCGATGATGTAGAGTGGCCCTGAAGAACCTGTAGTGCCCAAACCACGGATATTGACCTTGAGGCCTTCTCCAGGCTGACCACTCTCGGAAATAATGGTCATACCAGGTGTCTGCCCCTGTAATGCCTGAAGGGGGTTGGTGGTGTTGAGTTTGGCCACGTCTTCACCTTTCACTTGCAGTGTGGCTCCTGTGACCAACTTTTTCTTCAAGGTACCGTAACCGACGACAACCACATCTTCGAGTGAGTTGGTGTCTTCAACGAGTCGGATAGTGTAATTGTTGGCAGCACCCACTTTCACATTTTGTGTGATGAAGCCAATGTAGGAGACAACAAGCGTCTGTCCAACCTCAACATCCAGTGTGAAGTTACCATTGATGTCGGTGGAGGTACCGTTGGAAGTACCTTGAATCACCACATACGCTCCGATAAGTTCCTCTCCGTCGGAAGCGGAGACAACCTTACCCGAGATGGGCTTCGCCTGAAGTGAACCTGCTTGCAAAAAATTCATTGCCGGCAGCAGCAACATGAATGCCAGTGCCGCAACTTTGCCCAGAACTGAGTTCTTGCAAATCATTTGTAACGATTTACTCATGGAAAAAATGATTGATTAATGATATAGTTATTTTAGTTTTTGATTCTTGATTCCTTTACCTGTTTCCATGTCGGCTGGTTTATACATATATATAAAAAGAAGTACCCGCCAAACGTTAATTCGACGGGTACAAAATTATGATGTAATGCTAAAAATGGCGTGATAAAATGTTAATACCTACGTATCGTTTCGTTAACTAACCGATTTTAACGTGAAAAATGGCTATTTACCTTAACTCCGAAAGTAGTTAGTTCCTTCTACTGCTTGAATTCAAAGTGCTGGTAGTCTTTCATGGTGCGCCAAGAGCCACCCCAAGTGAAACCATTCTTGATAAATAGCCGATAGCAAAGGTCGTCTTTGCTGATCTTATAACGGAAGTCTTTCTTCCGATCGCAGTAGGGCTTGCCTGTGGCAGGCTCTACTATTTGTTTGCCGTCCTTGCCTGTTCTGATATAAGGATTATACAGCGTGTTGATGTCAACGGCGAGGCCTCTGGCATGATAAGAGAGATGCTGACGACCTGAGACTGTACGAAAGCAGAAACAACTGGTGTTGTTGTCTCGCATCTGCTTCTCATCATCAGCATCATATTCATCAGCCAGGCGAATCTTTTGGATAGGGTAGTGCTGGCGATATAGTTCCATAAAGATTCGGATCAGTTTCTGGGCGATGATCCGATTACAAACCATCTCGCCATAGTGTGTCTTGCCGTCGTAGTCCCAATGCATCAGTTTCAGATAACGCAGGTCGCTGCGATGGATGATATCATTGGGCTGATACGTCTTACCCTGCATTTTCTGCCAGACACTGTCAGGAATCTCATGAATAGAGAAGCCTGCAGAAAAATCCTGGCTCTGCGCAGGAATGATGCCACAGAGCCAGAATAGAATAATAGTCAGTAGTGCTGTTCTCATCAGCGTATCACTTTCTTATCACCTTGGATATACACACCTTTCTGAGCCGGTTCTGACACCTTGACTCCTCCAAGGGTATAGGTGTCGGCATCCTTCACATCGGCAGAGATGGAACGCACACCCAACGTACCGTCGAGTTCTTTCTTTGCACGCTCAAACTGCTTCAGGAACTCATCGCTGTTGTGCAGACGGGCATAGACGGCTGCGCCGACAAGACGACCAGCCTCAACATCTGTCTGCCAATGATAGCCTGTGATGACGCGCCCCTGACCATATGTATATGCACGGGCCAACAGGGCCTCCTCTGCATCAGGATTAAGTTCAGACAGCACCAAAGCATACATCCAACCCGTAGAAGCATCGCCAGAAGGATATGAACCCGTATTCTTCTCAATGTTCTCAGCTGGCGGATAGGCCGTAGCCTCGTTCAATTGCTTGTAAGGACGTGAACGATGGTAGTAGTTCTTACAACTGCTAGTGGCACCGTCGCCAAGAAGATACATCGCTTCACAAAGTTTATAAACCTCTGGCGTTGCCGTTGCAGAGAGCGTCCTTCCAAAAGGATTAGAGTATATCTGAAGGAAATAATCCAGTTCGTTGTTCACATCGTTGATGGCAATCTGACCCTCATCTGTCGGACGGATAGCCTTACCTTCAATGAACTTACTCATATCAGTGGTTCCCAGGGCAGAGACCGTGTCAGGAGGAGCCGGCAGATAGTTGACGGCATCCGGCAACTGGTCGTTGCTGAAATACTGGTGGGTGTCTTCCGTCAATGACGGGCTGACATAGGTCGTACCAGATACCTTGGCGTATTCAGCCTTGGCAGAGTTGATCATCGCATTGACACCCGTGTGGTCGTGCAGACGAACAATCAGGGCGCTGGCCAACAGACGACCAGCCTGCACGTCGCTATCCCAGTGATAACCCGTCGCAATCGAAGCATCGCCGAAACGATAGCCGAGGTTCAGAATGTCGTCTTGCCTCTCCGGACAGATCTCAGAGAGCAGCAAGGCATACATCCATCCCATCAGCGACTCGCGGGAAGGGAAGGAGCTCTCATTGGCGTATTCATCCTCCATTTCAGGTATGAGCGACACCTCCGCAAAACGCACATAAGGCCGTCTGAAGAATGCAAACGAGGCCTTAGCCTGTTGAATGCTCCTGTTGCCATATTCCATGCAGTACTCAAAGAGTTCTGCGATGTAGGGTGTTTCTGCAGCGTTCAGTGAAACGTCGATGGCCTGTGAGAAAGCATCCAGATAGTAAGTGGCATTGGCGTTGAAGTCGTTCCTTGCCTGCTCTCCTATCTCCGTGCCTCTCATGGTCTTACCCCAGGCATACTGGAGATAGTCCTTGATATACTCTACGGTTGTTTCCACAGGAGGTCCAGGAAGGAAGCTTCCAGCATCAGGTACTGCCTGAGCATGAAGGTTACCGCAGCACAAGACTGCGATAACCGTTGATACTAATAATCTCATTTTTCTCTTATACATATTTTAATTATGAAAATGCAACCGTCAGACCAGCCATCACGATGGACACCATCGACATCAGCTTGATCAGGATGTTCAGCGAGGGACCAGAAGTGTCCTTGAACGGGTCACCAACGGTGTCACCGACGATACAGGCCTTATGGGCAAACGAGCCCTTGCCACCGAAGTTGCCTTCCTCGATGTTCTTCTTGGCATTGTCCCAGGCACCTCCGGCATTGGCCATAAACACAGCCAACGTGAAGCCACCGGCCAGACCGCCAACGAGCAGGCCAAGGACACCAGCCACACCGAGTACACAACCCACGACGATAGGAATAATAATGGCGAGGATGGAAGGCACCACCATCTCGTGCTGAGCTGCACGGGTGGAGATCTCCACACAACGGCCATAGTCAGGTGTACCTGTTCCCTCCAGGATACCGGCAATCTCACGGAACTGACGACGCACCTCCTGAACCATCTTCTCAGCAGCACGACCCACAGCTTCCATCGTCATACCACAGAAGAGGAAGGCAGCCATTGCACCGATGAATGCACCAACGATGACGCGAGGGTTCATCAGGTTGATCTGGTAGAAGTTCATAAAGTCGGGGATGGTGGCATCTGAAGCAGAGATGACCTCACCAGCCACATTGTTCAGCGTTTGTCCGGCACGTACCATCGCAATCTTGATCTCCTCGATATATGAGGCGAGCAGGGCGAGGGCTGTGAGGGCAGCAGAACCAATAGCGAAGCCCTTACCTGTGGCAGCTGTGGTGTTGCCCAGAGCATCGAGGGCATCCGTACGATGACGCACCTCTTCACCCAGACCGCACATCTCGGCATTACCACCGGCATTGTCGGCGATAGGACCGTAGGCGTCGGTGGCCAGTGTGATGCCCAGCGTAGAGAGCATACCGACGGCAGCGATACCAATGCCATAGAGACCGTGAGCCAGTGACTCTGACGACATCGAGAGATCGAAGCCGTTGGCACAGAGATAACTCAGCATGATGGCCACACCGATGGTAATCACGGGGATGCATGTAGAGATCATACCCGTACCAATACCCTTGATAATCACCGTAGCGGCACCAGTCTGTCCTGCCTCAGAGATTTTCTGCGTCGGCTTGTAGGAGTGAGAGGTGTAGTATTCGGTAGCCTGTCCGATGATCACACCGGCAGCCAGACCAGCAATAACAGAGAATGAGAGTCCCAGCCAGTTCTCGATACCTAAGAGGTAGAGAATGGCGAAGGTGGCAATAGCAATGAGTACAGCACTGACATTCGTTCCCAAAGCGAGCGAACGCAGCAGATCCCTCATCGTAGCACCTTCCTTGGTACGAACCAGGAAGATTCCCAACAGTGAGAGGAACACGCCCACAGAGGCAATCAACATTGGGGCGATGACGGCCTTCAGCTGAATCTCAAGGCCTGCTACGCCAAAGGCAGCAGCACCCAGTGCAGCCGTAGAGAGAATCGAACCGCAGTAGCTTTCATAGAGGTCGGCACCCATACCAGCTACGTCACCTACGTTGTCACCCACGTTATCAGCAATCGTAGCAGGATTACGAGGATCATCCTCAGGGATGTCAGCCTCAACCTTACCCACGATATCAGCACCTACGTCGGCAGCCTTTGTATAGATACCACCACCTACACGGGCAAACAGGGCCTGTGTCGAGGCACCCATACCGAAGGTCAGCATCGTAGTGGTAATGGTGATGAGGGCCATCTGGTCGCCCTGATAGAAATAACTGAGCACCAGGAACCATATTGCGATGTCAAGTAGTCCCAGTCCGACAACCGTCAGACCCATCACAGCACCTGAGCGGAAGGCGATTTTCAGTCCGGCGTCCATACTCTGACGGGCTGCATTGGCCGTACGGGCAGAAGCATAGGTGGCGGTCTTCATGCCGAAGAAGCCTGCCAATCCGGAGAAGAAACCACCAGTGAGGAATGCGAAGGGCACCCAGGGGTTCTGTACATTCAGGCCATAGGCCATGAATGCAAAGAGTGCACAGAGCACCACAAAGACAATACAAACCACCTTGTACTGCTGCTTCAGGTAAGCCATAGCACCTTTGCGCACATAGAGTGCAATTTCTTTCATACGCGGCGTACCCTCGTCAGCTTTCATCAGCTGAGTGAAGAAGAAATACGCCATTCCCAATGCTACCACCGATGCGATCGGCACGAGCCAAAATACTTCTGGAATGTTCATTTAATCTAGGTTTTTGATGTTTATTAATGATTGATTATTCATCTACAAATTCAAGGAGGTTGGCTGCCTCGTCATCGGGGTCTTCGCCGCCCAGATCCATCATCGTCGAGTAGTTGTCCTCAGTGATCTCATCGTCATCAGGATCGGTCACCTCCTCGTCCTCCTCGTCGTGCGAACTGTAGTCATCCTGCACCTCGTAGTCTTCATCTTCCTCATTCTCCTCGCCTTCTCTTTCCTCCTCATCGTCGTCAGAGAACTTCATACGGATCTTCTCCTGCTCAGGCTTCAACTTGGCGAAGATGGCTTCCACCCATCCGCCTTTCTCCACCTCGAGCACCTCGAAGCCGTCTTCCACCTTCTTCTCATACATACCGCCCTTCTTGTGCAGACGGTCCTTGGGAAGGGTAGTAGTGGAGATGTCGAAGCCGCTAAGGATGATGTCTTGGATCGACTGTGACAGCGAGTCCCAGCCACCACCGAAGTTACGATCGAGCACCTCTATCAGCTTGGCGGCAGAGATGTGGCGGATGTTCTCATACGTCAGGTCGGTCACACGCATGATCGGCCTCTTCTTGATGGCCCACGCGAAATTCATATTCTCGTCAAATTTGATCTGGGCCACTTTGTAACCGCGCTTCTCGTAACTCTTCTTCACGAGCATCACGTCCTCTTTGATATCCTCGATGAAGAAGGCACTCTTGAAGATGTCCAGATAATGGTTCACATTCTCCTTCACTTCGGCATCCTTACTGGCTGCCTCCCACATACGGATCACATCGTTCTCCTGGATGTCCCAAACACTACTTTTTGTGACTGCCTTAATCGACAGTGACGGATTACTTTCCGGCTGTTGTTGCTTTGTTCTTGCCATATATATTCTTGTTTTTTTCTGCAAATGTATATACTTTATTTTTTATTAGCAAGTTTTTTGATGATATTTTTTGTGATTTTCACATTTTAAAGTAACTTTGCAGGCAAAATATGGCACAACCACTGGCTGAACGACTCCGTCCTCGCACTTTGGACGACTATATCGGACAACAACATTTGGTGGGCGAGGGGGCCGTCCTGCGGAAGATGATTGAGGCAGGGCGCATCTCTTCTTTTATCCTCTGGGGTCCCCCGGGCGTGGGTAAGACCACCATGGCCCAGATCATCGCCAACCGGCTGGAGACACCCTTTTATACCCTCTCGGCTGTCACGAGTGGTGTCAAGGATGTCCGCGACGTCATAGAGAAGGCGCAGAAAGGCCGTTTCTTCAACGAGGCATCGCCAATCCTCTTCATCGACGAGATCCACCGCTTCTCCAAATCGCAGCAAGACTCCCTGCTGGGTGCTGTGGAGAAGGGCATCGTCACGCTCATCGGCGCCACAACGGAGAACCCCTCCTTCGAGGTCATCCGTCCGTTGCTGTCCCGCTGCCAGTTGTATGTCCTGAAATCTTTGGAGAAGGACGATTTGCTGCTTTTGCTCGACCGTGCCATCCATACCGATGTCATCCTGAAGGAGCGAAACATCCAGTTACAAGAGACGAGCGCACTGCTGAGATACAGCGGAGGCGATGCTCGTAAGTTGCTGAATATCTTGGAGTTGGTTGTCGAATCTGAATCTTCAGATGAAGTTATCATTACTGACGCTCTCGTTGTCCAGCGCCTCCAGCAGAATCCTTTGGCCTACGACAAAGAGGGCGAAATGCACTACGATATCATCTCAGCCTTCATCAAGAGTATCCGCGGTTCTGACCCTGACGCTGCTCTCTACTGGCTTGCACGTATGATCGAGGGTGGGGAAGACCCACAGTTCATCGCCCGCCGACTCGTCATCAGTGCTGCCGAGGACATCGGCCTAGCCAATCCCAACGCCCTGCTGCTCGCCAACGCTGCCTTCGATGCCGTGATGAAGATCGGATGGCCCGAGGGGCGCATTCCCTTGGCCGAGGCAACGGTCTATCTGGCCACCTCACCCAAGAGCAACAGTGCCTATCTGGGTGTCGATGCCGCCCTCGATCTCGTTCGTCGCACTGGAAACCAGCCTGTGCCGCTGCCCATCCGCAATGCTCCCACGCAGTTGATGAAGGACTTGGGCTATCACGACGGCTACCAGTATCCGCACGACTATCCTGGTCATTTCACTCCCCAGCAGTATCTGCCAGATGCCCTCGTCAACGAACGTCTCTGGCACGGTCAGCACAACCCCACCGAGGAAAAGATGTACCAACGCATGCTCAACTACTGGGGCTCCCGCTTCGAAAAATAATTCGTGAAATTCGTTTAATTCGTTGTCTTATAAAAATCATTAGTAGTGATCATCTATATTATAGAACTCCTGGGTACGTTTGCCTTTGCCATCTCAGGCATTCGTCACGCCGCCGCCAAGCACTTCGACTGGTTTGGTGGGTATGTCTGTGGCGTGGCAGTGGCCATCGGCGGTGGAACCATCCGCGACGTGATGCTCGGCACGACCCCTTTCTGGATGACCACACCTATATATTTAATATGTACGGGCGTAGCATTGCTCACCGTCGTCTTCTTCGGCAAGTGGATGGAACCTTTGAAAAACGCCTGGTTCGTCTTCGACACCTTCGGTCTGGCACTCTTCACTATCGCCGGCATCCAGAAGAGCCTTGCTATGGGACAGCCGTTTTGGGTGGCGATCATCATGGGTTGCATCACGGGCTCCGCAGGCGGTGTCATCCGCGATGTGCTGCTCAACAACGAGCCTGTCATCTTCCACAAGGAGATCTACGCCATCGCCTGTGTGCTGGGCGGACTTGCCTATTGGGCGCTGGCAGCGCTGGGTCTCTCAACGGAACTAAGTGCCGTCGTCAGTTTCTGCGTCACCTGCCTCATCCGTTTCCTCGCCGTCCGCTACCACATCTCCCTACCGACGCTGAAGAGTGAAAACACTTCGCTAAATGATAAATTTGAATAATAACTGATAAATAAGATATGGCAGAACAAGAGAATAATAATCGCAAGAGACCCCGTCGCCAGATGCCTTTGGACACTACCTACGGCCATCTCCCGCCACAGGCACTCGAAGTAGAAAATGCCGTCCTTGGTGCCCTGATGATCGACAAAGACGCCTACGCCGTCGTCTGTGAGCTCCTCCATCCCGAGAGCTTCTACGATCCCCGTCACCAGATGATCTACACGGCCATCCGCGACCTCAATATGGACGAGCGCCCCGTCGATGTGCTCACCGTCACCGAACAGTTAGCCAAATCCGGCAATCTTGAGGAAGTCGGTGGTCCAGGCTACGTCGCCGAACTCAGTTCCAAGGTCGCCTCGTCGGCCAACATCGAGTACCACGCCCAGATCATCGCCCAGAAGTCCCTGGCCCGACAGCTCATCTCCTTCTCGAGCGTCATCCAGACCAAGGCCTTCGACGAGACCGTCGATGTAGAGGAACTCATGCAGGAGGCCGAGGGTTCGCTCTTCGAACTCTCCCAGCGCAACATGAAGAAGGACTACACCCAGATCAACCCTGTTATCGACCAGGCTTTGAAGGTCATCCAGGCCGCCGCTGCCAACACAGACGGACTCACGGGTATCTCCACGGGCTACTACAAGCTCGACGACATGACCAGCGGTTGGCAGAACTCCGACCTTGTCATCATCGCTGGGCGCCCTGCCATGGGTAAGACCTCTTTCGCCCTCTCGATGGCTAAGAACATTGCTGCCGACTCCCACGTGCCGATGGCGTTCTTCTCGCTGGAAATGTCGAACGTCCAACTCGTCAACCGCCTCATCTCCAACGTCTGCGAGATCCAGGGCTCGAAGATCCTCAACGGCCAGCTGCAGCGCGACGAGTGGGACCGTCTCGACAAGCACATCAACAACCTCCTCGGTGCCCCGCTCTATGTCGACGATACGCCTGGTCTCTCTGTTTTCGAACTGCGTACCAAGGCCCGCCGATTGGTGCGCGAACATGGCGTCAAGCTCATCATGATCGACTATCTGCAGCTCATGAACGCCAACGGCATGCGCTTCTCCTCGCGTCAGGAAGAGGTGTCCACCATTTCACGTTCGCTCAAGGGCCTGGCCAAGGAACTCGACATCCCCATCCTCGCCCTCAGTCAGCTGAACCGTGGTGTGGAGAGCCGCGAAGGTCTCGACGGCAAGCGTCCCCAGCTCTCCGACCTGCGTGAGTCGGGTGCCATCGAGCAGGATGCCGATATGGTCATCTTCGTACACCGCCCGGAATACTACCACATCTATCAGGACGAAGCTGGCCACGACCTGCGCGGCATGGCCCAGATCATCATCGCCAAGCACCGTAAGGGCGCTACGGGTGACGTGCTGCTCACCTTCCGCGGCGAGTACACCCGCTTCGAGAATCCCGAAGACCGCAACCTCGGCAACCGCGCGCCGATGGATGACTTCGGCGGCGAGATCCGCGGCTCCAAGATCAACGGCGAGGACAACGGTGCCATCCCTCCGATCGACAACGGCCCCTTGCCATTCTAATATGCGCTATCAGTTATGAACATCTTCAAGAAAAGGCAGTGCAAGCTCTCGCGCCGCATCACCTGGCGCGTCATCCTTATCGTCTGCTTCATCAATGTGCTCATCATCGCCGCCATTCTCGGCTTTGTCTTCATTATCTCGATGATGATCGGCGACATGCGTGCCTCATATGTCATCGATGGCCTTAACGGCAAGTTTGATTCGATGCACAGGGCTGTCGAAGTGGCGTCGAGGAACAATGCGGCGGTGATAGTACGCCCACTTTACCGACAGCGCCCGCATCGAACTGGTGCAGCTCGGCTCCGAGCACCACGACTATTTCAACGGCGTATGGTATCAGAAAGGAATGGCCCTCGACAGGGACTCCCTCGGCTATATCACTGATCCCTACTTCGACGACTCCGTCGACAGTAGCATCTACTGCAGCTATGTGCGCCCCGTCTTCGACCGTCAGGGCCGAAAGGTGGGCGTCTATGGTATCGACCTGAACATGAGCTGGCTCCATCATTCCCTCGATGAAATGGAGGAAAACATCTGGAAGGAATTCTATGAGACCCCCCACCATGATTCCCAAACAGACGATGATGACGAAAGCGAGATAGGATTTTCCATCCAGGTCATCGACAGTCAGGGCAAGTGTATTGCCGGCACGGACTCCATAGACCTCACGATACTCGAAGGGGAGCAAAAGATGGTCATGTCCGAGTTCGATATGATGGACCAGAAGGGTACACCTTATTATATTATTACGAAGCCGATCGCCCATACAGACTGGAAGCTGGTCGTGTTCCAGCATTACAACATAGTGTTTATCTGGGGTAAGGTGCTGGCCATCGTCATCCTGTTTTTCATGGGCGTCGTCGGCATCATCATCTTCATCTTCATGCACTACAGCATCCGCCGCTCCACCAAACCGTTAGGCATCCTTTCCGACACGGCGCAGGAAGTGGCTAAGGGAAACTTCGACACCGCCCTGCCCACATTCAAGCATAACGATGAGATCTCACAGCTGCGCGACTCGTTCGACACTATGCAACACTCGCTTGCGCGCTACGTCGACGAGCTTAAGGCATCGACTGCCGCAAAGGCCTCGATCGAGAGCGAGCTCAACGTGGCCTACAGCATCCAGATGTCGATGCTCCCCAAGACGTTCCCAGCCTTCCCCAACCGCAAGGACATCGAGCTCTACGGCTCGCTCACGCCCGCCAAAGGGGTAGGGGGCGACCTCTTCGACTTCTTCATCCGCGACGAGAAGCTCTTCTTCTGCGTTGGCGACGTCTCGGGCAAGGGTGTTCCCGCTGCCCTTGTCATGGCCGTCTGTCGGACGCTCTTCCGCAACGTCGCCGCCCACACCGACAAGCCCGCGCACATCGTCGAGACCATGAACGCCAACATCAGCGAGGGTAACGACAACAATATGTTTGTCACCCTCTTCGTCGGCGAGCTCAACCTCGCTAACGGTCGACTGTCTTACTGCAACGGTGGCCATAATGCGCCTTACATCCAGAGCGAAAGCCTCACCGTCGAGCCGAACCTGCCCGTAGGCGCCTTTCCAGACTGGGAGTTCGTTGAGCAGGAAACGGTGATGGAGCCTGGCTCCACTATCTTCCTCTATACCGACGGACTCACCGAGGCCGAAAACGCTACCCACGACCAGTTCGGAGAAGATCGCATGACGGCCATCCTCGCCGCCCAGACTCAGCAGGGCGCCTCGCCCGAAACGTTAATCAGCGCAATGACTGATGCCGTACACGAGTTCGTCGGCGACACCGAGCAGAGCGACGACCTCACGATGCTCGCCATCAAATACACGAAGTCCTAAAATAATTAAGGAGATGCAGCTGCATCTCCCTAATTATTAAGCTTATTTGCTGTATTTCTCGATCAGGGTATCGGCCTGCGGATCGCCAAGTTCCTTGGCTTTGCGGAGGTTTTCGATGCCCTCCTTCTTATTGTTCTTGAGGCACTGGGCGAGGCCGAGGAAGAGGTAGCCGTCGCTGGCGTTAGGATCGACGGCGATGCATTCCTTAGAGGTGGCGATGGCCTCGTCGTAGAGTCCGACACGTACTTCGAGGGAGGCTTTCTCAGCGTAGTAGAGCGTCTCCTTGGGATTCATCTGAATGGCGCGATTGATGTCGTTGAGGGCCTGCTGGTAGAGGCGGGCCTGGATGTGCGTCTGATGGCGGATGTAGTAGAATGTCTCGTTGACCTCGGCGCTCATCAGTTTCTCGTACTCGTTCATATCGGCTACGGCATCACGGTATCTGCCAGCGGCGCGGCGGGCCTCGGCGCGCTCCCAAAGGTAGGGGGCAGCCTCCTTGAAGTAGGGCTTAGAGAAGGTGTTGACACAGCTGTCGAGGAGTGAGAGCATGGCGGTGGTGTCGCGCTGCAGGGCCTTGCACTTGGCGGCGCTGTAGAAGAGCTCGGCGTTACGCATCGCCGACTGAGTGAGCTGTATGTAGATGTCGTAGGCCTCGCCGTACTGCTTTTGGGCGAAAAGGATGTCGGCCTCTAACTGACGGTAGGATGGCACGGGACTGATGGCGATGGCCTCGCGTACCTCGGCGAGACCCTTGTCGAACGTCCATGACTCGTAACCGTCGGGCTGGTAAATCTGCTTGTCGTAGATGAGACGGGCGAAGTTGTAGTGGGCCTCGTCTTTGGGATCAGAGACGCGGATGGCCTCGCTCATGTAATGGTCGGCAGAGGCGAAGTCGCCGCTGCTGGCAGCCAGTTGGGCCTTGTAGGTGTAGCCGTCTGGGGCAGCAGGAAACTGGCTGATCATATCGTCGACAAGTTCGGCGTAGGCCAGCGAGTCGTTCTTCGAACTGGCGAGGAAGAGGGCGACGTTGGCCTCCTTGATGTCTGAGGGCAGGGCCTTCTTGATCTGCGTCTGCTTGAAGACGGGCTCGCTGATGCTGAAACCGTTCATGCGCAGAGAGTCGGCGAAGATGACGCTGATAGCGTAGCTGAGCGAGTCGTTGGCGACGGCAGAGGGCTGGACGAGTCCGATCACCTCGCCGGCCTCATTGAGCAGCGGACAGTTCTCCACGTGTTGGGGAGAGGCGATGGCGACGGTATAGTAGTCGTAGTTGCCCATAAACTTCTCTGCCTTGCGGATGGGACCGCTCAAGAGCTGCTTGGTCTCGTGGTAGGGCAGTAACCAGACGGTGCTGCCTTCGGGCATCGTGGTGGTGCAGAGAGGCAGTGGCTGTGTCTTGCTGCTGGCAACGCGGAAACGAGCGACATCGTAGATATCGTTGGCGCCGAGGATGCTCTCGACGGCGGTCTCCTTGCCCTGAGCGTCGATGACAATGGCTCTCGAGGCACCCTTGAAGGGTGAGAAACTACTGACGGCTTCACCGTTCTGACCAGTGAAGAAGCCGTTGCTGCTGGCGATGAGCGAGCCGTCGGCTGCGAAGGTCTTCAGGGTGAAGACGGACTTCGTAGCTTTCTTGACCCACGACGGCTGGGCCTGAGCTACGCTAATGGATAATGAAAAATGAACGATGGTCAGCGCCATCACCCGCAATACATATTTAGATGATTCTCTCATATTATAATTCTTTAATTCTCTAATTCTTGATAATAAATATTGACGGGACATTAAGTCAGGCGCAACAGCTGTTTGGCGTTAGCGATGGCGGCGGCGCTGATGTCACTGCCACTGAGCATCTGGGCAATCTCATGGATGCGCTCGTCGGGAGAGAGCTGGTGCATGCTGCTGACGGTGCCCTGGGCGGTCTCAGACTTCTCCACCTTATAGTGCGTGGTGCCGAGGGCAGCGATCTGTGGCAGGTGGGTGATGCTGATGACTTGACGGCCGTGGTCGCCCATCTCCTGCATCATCTCGGCCATCTTCTCGGCCATCTTGCCACTGACACCCGTGTCGATCTCGTCGAAGATGATGGTTGGCAGCTTGACTGCGCCGCTGATCATCGCCTTCAGCGAGAGCATCACACGGGCTATCTCACCGCCAGAAGCCACTTGAGAGATGGGCTGGAGTGGGGTAGACGTGTTTGCGCTGAACATGAAGGCCACTTTGTCCTGTCCGCTGAGACCTAACGTCTCGCGGGCGATCTCGACGGAGAATCGGACGTTGGGCATACCCAGTGGCACGAGTTTGGTCTGCATCTCGGCCTCGATCTGCTTGGCGGCCTTGATGCGGAGCTTGGTGAGGGCGTCGGCCTCTTTCCCCGCTTGAGCTTGCAGCTTCGTGAGTTGTTGCTCCAGGGCGGAGAGGGCTTCGTCGCTGTTGTCGATATTGTTCAGCTGCTCGCTTAGTTCTTCGCGCTTGGCGATGAGTTCCTCGACGGTCTCGACGTGGTATTTCTTTTCGAGGTCGTAGATTTTGTCGAGGCGGCTGTTGACGGCATCCATCTCTGCTGGGTCGAAGTCGATGCGCTCCAGATGGCTACTCACCTCTTGGGCGATGTCCTTCAGCTCGATGTAACAGCTGTCTACGCGCTGTCCGAGTTCTGCGGCGGCAGGATAGACCTCGCCGATCTTCCGCAGTTCGTAGAGCGTCGAGCGCAGGGCCGGTACGACGCCTGTCTGTTCGGCCGTCAGGGCGTTGTCGGCTTCGTAGAGCGCACTCTTGATATCTTCGGAGTGGCTCATCGTGTCGCTCTGCTGCTCGAGTTCTTCCTGTTCGCCCTCCACCAGATGGGCCTGCGTCAGTTCGTCACATTGGAACCGCAGGAAGTCTGCGTTCTGACGGTTGCGCTCGATGCTCTCACGGAGGTCGTCGAGCTGTTGCTTCACCTGGTGGTATTCCTTGTAGGTCTGCTGGTATTGAGCGAGCTGCGTGGCGTCGTCGGCAAAGATGTCAACCACACCCAACTGGAAGTCCTGCTTGTTGAGCAGCAGATTCTGATGCTGTGAGTGGACATCGACGAGGCGTTCACCCAGTTCCTTGAGCATCGAGAGCTGCACGGGGGTGTCGTTGATGAAGGCACGGCTCTTGCCCGATGCCAGCAGTTCACGACGGACGATACAGTCTTCGGCGTCGTTCTCGATGTCGTTGTCGCTGAAGAAGGCATCCAAATCGTAGCGCGTCAGGTCGAAGTGTGCCTCGATGACGCACTTGTCGGCTCCCTGCTTGATGGACTTCGAGTCGGCCCTCTGACCTAACAGCAGGGCGATGGCGCCGAGGATGATACTCTTACCGGCACCCGTCTCTCCCGTGATGACAGAGAAGCCTGGATATAGTTCAATATCCAGTTCATCAATCAGCGTAAAGTTCTTGATATATAGACTTTTAAGCATTTATGTATTCATAAAGTTCAATGTTCAAAGCTCAAAGTTCAAAGTCACTTTTTAATCTCGTCCCAGGTGTTGCTCTGCGAGGCATTGATCGCCATCAGCATATCGTAGATGCGTTCCTTCTCCTTCTGGGTACCCTTGCCATGATAGATGCTCTTGAGCTCGTCTTTCTTATAGTCGGTCCATATCTGCGGCAAGAGGCTCAGGGGCTTGTTCTCGTGGGCGGTCTTCAGACCGTCGAGGGCGTTCGAGATCTCCGTACGGCCGCGCTCCGCATTGTTGGCCATCTCGTCGAGGCCCTTGCGGTAGTAGTCGTACTGCAACTGACGGAAGGGGCGCATCGCCTCGTCGATATAGTCGTTGATGATGGCAAACCGGTTACGGCTGTCCTCAAACGACTTCCAGCCAGGGAAGCCCAGGTCTTGGGCATTGTTCACGAGATACATGCACTTCTGCAGAATGTCTGTACCACCCATGGGTGCAAAGCTGTCGAGGTCGAGGCCGATAATCAGGTAGGCGTAGTAAGCAAAGAGCGCCGTCAGCTGATTGTCGATTGTCTCGTCGTTGTAGTTCAGCTGGTCGAACTGCACGAAGTTGAATTGGAAGTTCTCGTCCTTATTATTATATAAGGTGGAGGTGTAGGCGGAGTTATAGACCGGACGGTTTGCCTGGATGAGGGCGGTACACTCGAAACGATTGTCTTCCTTGACGTACTTATCCACCGTGATGTTGAAGTTGCACGTGATGCGCTCGTTCTTCTGGAATTGCAGGTCGGTCCACTGGCGCTCGTTGACGAACTGTTCGAGCGTCTGCTGCAGATTCTCAAAGACGCTGACGTCCGTACCCTGTATCTTACTGTGGTTGATGTTGATACGTGCCTGGAGCTCCTGCGCCCTTACCGGGCTAAATGATAAATGACAAATGATGAATGATAAAGCCACCAGCAGGAAACTTCTTCTGTGACGTACCATTCTTTTAAACCTCAAATGCGTCTCCATATTTATCATTTTTCATTTATCATTCATCATTCATCATTTAGCGAATGCGCCTTATCCATTCAGTTTTGCCTCGCGGAGACGGATGCGTGTCAGCACCTGCTTCGTGTTATAGGTGAAGTCGCCTGACAGGATCCAGCTGTAGTAGCCCGGATCGATATGCAGCACATCGGCCACGGGGAGGCCCTTGTGCTTGCCGAAGTTGAACACCTCGATCATCTTGGGCTTGCCGTCGGAGTCGAGTAGGGGATTGCCCTTGGCGTCCTTCTGCTCTGCCCAGACGATGCGGCCTGCGAAGTCCACGTTTTTGTTCTGCTTCGAGAACTCGTTCAACTGATCCATATCGTTCTCCAGCACCTTCTCGGGATCCTCGTTGGCACCAGGGGCATACTTGTCGAGCTGTCCCATCAGCACGCGGTAGGTGGCCTCTGTATCCTGGTCGGCACGGTGAGCCTCGAAGTCTTCCTCCATCTTGCGTCCGCAGTAGAACTTATAGGCGGCGGCGAGGTTTCGGCGCTCCATCTTGCGGAAGATGGTGCAGGCGTCAATCATGCGGCACTTGGAGAAGTCGAAGTCGATTCCGGCACGCAGGAATTCCTCGGCGAGTAGGGGGATATCGAAATTGTTCGAGTTGAAGCCCGCGAAGTCCGAACCAGCAAACTTCTCTGCCAGTTCCTTAGCCAGCAGCTTGAAAGTCGGCTTGTCCTTCACGTCTTCGTCAGAGATGCCCGTCAGCTGTGTAATGATGGGCTCGATGGGTTTCTCAGGGTTGATGAGATGGTCGCCACGCTCCTCGCGGCCGTCGGGATACACCTTAATATATGATATCTGTATTACACGGTCTTTGACCAAATCCAAACCCGTCGTCTCCAGGTCGAAGATGACGAGTGGCTTTTGAAGATTTAATTTCATTTCACTTCACTTTGAACTTTAAACTTTGAACATTGAACTTTGTGATATGACTTTTCCCTCCATGTTGCCTTTTAAAGTAATCATAAAGTTCAAAGCTCAATGTTCAATGTAAATTAATCATTGATCAGCATTGGCATCATCAGCATCAGCACGTCCTGATTCTCAGGCTGTTCTGAGGGCAGTACCAGTCCGGCACGGCTGGGGTCAGCCAACAGGATGGTCACCTCCTGACAGTCAAAATTGCTCAGCACCTCGATGAACGACGAGCCCTTAAAACCGATCGACATCGGCTGACCGTTGTATTCGCATGTCATACGCTCTGTAGCGGTCTTCGAGAAGTCGTAGTCCTCGGCATCCAACTGCAGGGTAGAGCCCTCCACGTGGAAGCGGATCAGGTTGCTCGAGTCGTTGGCGAAGGGCTGCACACGGCGCAGGGCGGCCAGCAGTCCGAGACGGTCCACACGCAGTTCGTTGGGGTTGTTCTGCGGGATGACGCTGTTATAGTTGGGATAGCGGCCCTCGATGAGTCGGCACTGGAGGATGCCGTCGCCGTAGTTGATCTCAGCATTGCGCTCGTCGAAGCGGATGATGACGTCGCCACCGTCCTTGCCCAGCAGGTTACGCAGCAGGTTGGCAGGTTTCTTCGGCAGGATGAAGGCTGCAGGCTGCTCGCTCTTGATGGTAAACACCTTGTTGCGCACCAGCTTATGACCGTCGCTGGCCACCACAGCCAGTCCGTCGGCCGTCAGGTCGAAGTATATACCGTTCATCACGGGGCGCAACTCGTCCTGTGCCGTAGCGAAGACGGAGCGGTTGATGTTCTCAGCAAGTATGAGGTTGGGCATGGCAATCGATGTGGCGAAGTCGCTGACGGGCTGGGCCATCGGGAACTCATCGGCATTCTCGATGGGCAGGCGGAACAGACCGTTCTGATACGAGATAGTCACGATGTTCTTCTCCTGGTCGACGTCGAACGTGATGGGCTGCTCCGAGAAGCCTTTCACGGCTTCCAGCAGGTCGTGGTTGCCGATGGCGAAGCGGCAGTAGCCGTCGCTCTCCGTCAGATCCAACTGCGTCTTCATCATGTTTTCCGAGTCTGAGGCCGTCAGATAAAGCACGTTGTCTTTGATCTCAAACACGAAATCGCCAAGTATGGGCAAGGCGTTCTTACTGTTAATCACTCTTGAGAGGGCAGAGAGTTTTCCACTCAATGCGCTGCTTGATACTGTAAATCTCATAGCTGTTATAGTTTTCTTGTTATTTGTTACCTTTTTAATAATTGGGACAAAATTACAAAAAAACGTTGTAATCCGCAAAAAAAAGGCGAGAAATTTTCCTAATTCAAACTATTTTTAGTAATTTCGCCCGCTGAAAACAAGAAAATCAACAAATAAAAACAAATTTAGCAATGGAATTAACAGGAAGAATTATCGCCGTGTTGCCCGCTCAAAGTGGTGTTTCGGCTCGTACAGGAAACAATTGGATGTCTCAGGACTACGTTATCGAAGTGCCCGGACAGTATCCCCGTAAATGTCTTTTCCGCATCTTCGGAGAGGATCGTATCAAGCAGTTCAACATCCAGCAGGGTGAGGATCTGACCGTTCAGTTCGACATCGATGCCCATGAGTTCAATGGACGCTGGTTCAACGACATCCGCGCTTACAATGTCATTCGTGGTCAGCAGCCCGTAGCTGGTCAGCCGATGCCAGGCGCATCAATGGCAGCTCCCGGCATGCCTCAGGCCACGCCGTTCCCGCCGGCTGATGGTGCCACAGCTCCGTTCCCGCCAGCTCAGGAACCCGCAGCAGAAGGTTCTGCAGACGATCTGCCGTTCTAAAGCAGACTCTCTGACGTACATTTTTTTAGTCCCGCAGAAATAAAAGATATTAAAGAAAGTGCCTCTGACACAGGCTGCACACCAATAAGCGCAGCAATAATTTCTCAGATTTCTTTGATTTCTGCGGGACTATTATATAGAGAATAGGTTAGACTCCGATTTTTTATTTATCATAATGCTGATTCTAATAAAATTGAATACTCAAGCCACGGGAGGTACAGATATCACAGATTATTGTCCTGAGGCTAATCCAAAAGATTCATTTTTGATCCTCAAATTACGACGAAAAAGCCGTTCTGGCGAATTTGCAATTCGACAGCGTTGAGAAACGAATTTAAAATTCTAAAAACCGCGTATGAAAATTCTAACGCGTCATAACATACAAAGATCTAAGCAACAAATCAATATGTCAAAAGTTTTCTTAAAACCAAAAGTTCTCTGTAACTGCCCTAAAACGCCCTAAAATCAGGCCTTTGAGTTTGCTTACTTTAAACTCCGACTTTGCAGTATTTAAACTCCCAGTTTGGACTATCTAAACTCCGAGTTTGGACTATGGTGAAATTCGACTTTGTTTCCCAATCTGAATATTGTCAAACAATTTCAAATGCAAATTGAATAGTCTTTCCACACCCTCCATTCAGTTTCTGACAGTTCTGACAGTTGACAGTTTTATTTCAGTGCCTTACCACTAGCCAGAAACCGAATTTTGGATGCTATATGAGTATATTTATATAGGTATTATTATACTTATTTATAATATTAATTATTATATAATTTAATTAAATTTAACAAATTAATAAACACTTCCGAATCCCGCCAAGGGGCCATAAGGGTGAATATATAAAACTGTCAACTGTCAGAACTGTCAGATTTGTCAAACCCCTACTCCATTTTCTCCCTAAATCCCCCTACCCCAAAAAACTTCCCCAAATGTTTGCAAGTCTCAGAAATATTTCCTATCTTTGCCCCGTGAAACGATTGATTTATGAGAACTGCAAAAGAATACATCGATCTGATATCTGCCCATGCAGATGAGTTGCGTAGCCAGTTCGGTATACGCAGCTTGCGTTTGTTTGGCTCTGTTTCAAGAGGTGAACAGCGTGAAGACAGCGATGTGGACATTTGTGTTGACATGGACCGAGCCTCTATCTCCTTGTCCGTCTGAAGCGGTTCCTTGAGCAATTGCTCCAATGTTCGGTCGATGTTGTAAATGATAACGTAAAAGTATACCAAAAAATAATTCAAAAGTATACCATTTCGACTGAGCTATATCTTACAGCTGACAGTTGACAGTTTTAAAAAGCTCAAGTAAGGACTACCGGATATCGCGGTCGTCGAGGACCTTGAATTTCGAACGTTGATGGCAGATCGTTTCCAGATCGAGCGTGAAGGAAACGGTCTGTTCTTTGTTGGGCTGGCAACTGGCGAGCGTCTTGCCGATGGGACTGATGATGGCACTCTGGCCACGGTAATGGGAATACTGGTCATCGCCTACACGATTGCAGCCGATGAGATAAGCCTGATTCTCCATAGCACGGGCTCGTGTGAGAATCTGCCAGGCGTTCTGACGACTCTCAGGCCAGTTGGCTACGGCGATGATGGCATCGTATTGGAGGGCGTCAGAATAACGGCTCCAGACGGGGAAACGCAGGTCGTAGCAGGTCAGAAGCAAGATGCGGAAACCGCAGTATTTCACGATGGAATGGGCATCGCCAGGCTGATAGTAACGGTCTTCATGGCCATAAGTGAAGAGGTGGTGTTTATCATAATAGGTCTCGTTGCCAGAACGACCGTCGATGAAATAATGACGATTGACAAAACTTTGAGCTTTGCGCTCGGCTTTGCCGCTTGGCTCTGCCAAGAACTTTGAGCTTTGCGCTCGGCTTTGCCGCTTGGCATCGCCAAGAACTTTATGATTAGATATAGCGATGGCGAGACTGCCGGAGATAGCGCAATGGAGGCGGCGGGCGGTGGAACGCATCCAGGATAAGGAGACGCTGTTGGATTCGGATTCGGCGATTCCATCGGGTTCTGTGGCGAAGCCAGTGCTCCACATTTCGGGCAGAACGTAGAGGTCGCTGCCAGGGGCTTCGGCCATGAGGCCCTCCACACGACGGATGTTTTCAAGGGGACTACCCCACTCGATGTCAAGTTGTATGATAGTTGTCTTCATTTGATGTAAAAATCTTGGGTCAGTTCTCGATACCAATCGCTCCTTATTTGGGGCAAAGATTCGAGTATGCCATTGGTGATATCAATCTCATTAACAGGATGTTTTGCAAATTCAATCATGTAACGCTTTGGGGCTTTCTTGGGCGTGGTCTGAACGCTGCAGAGACGGCTGATGAAGAACCCTCTGAGGTGAGCCTCGCTCTCTAAACGCGAACGACAGTCGGCAGGAATGATGACCGAAAATCGCCCATCGTCTTTGAGCAGTCTAAAGGCGGATTCCATCAGTTGACGATACCCCAACGAGACTGTATGCCTTGCCTCCGTGCGCTGGGGATCAGGACAGACGAGTGAATCCTCGAAAAACGGCGGATTGCAGACGATGGAATCGAACTTTTCCGAATCCTCAAAGGTCTGAACATCAGCCTCTAAGACTTGAATCCGATCGGCAAAAGGCGATGCCGAGACATTCTCCTGAGCCTGAAAGACCGCCTTTTCATCGATGTCTATGGCTATGAACTCAGCCTCAGGATAGCGCTGGGCCATCATCAGGGCAATGAGTCCTGTGCCTGTGCCGACGTCCAGCACACGACATGGACCAGCAGACGCCTGAGACCAGGCTCCCAGGAGGGTTCCATCGGTGCCGACCTTCATCGCACAATGCTGCTGACGGACGGTGAATTGTTTGAACTGGAAGTATCCGTTTGCCATTTTCAGTCTGCAAAGATAGTTATTTTAAGTCATAGAATACGTGGATTAACACAGATTAATAATATAAATAGGTGGAATCTGTGGCTTTTTTCGTATCTTTGCAGCCAATTTGTTAGAATAATAAGGCAAAAAGGAAATATGAGTAATCAGAATAATAACGCATTTCAGATGATTGCAGACGTTGACGGGGACCTGAAGGACCTGCTCAACATGAATGTACCGCAGTCGGTACCTATCCTCGCCGTGAGAAACCTCGTGTTGTTCCCAGGGGTGGTATCCCCTATCCTCATCGGCCGTGATTCGAGTAAGAAATTAGTGCAGAAGGCCGAGAAAACAGGCCAAGTGATTGGTATCGTATGCCAACGTGACCCTGATGTGGACTTCCCCTTGCAGGAGGACCTCTACGAGACGGGTGTGTATGGCAAGGTGATGAAACAGTTGACGCTGCCTAATGGCAACTTGACCACCATCATCCAGGCCTTGGGTCGTTTCCGTCTGGAAAAGATTGTGAAGACCACTCCTTATCTGGAAGGTATCGTAGAACAGTTGGAAGACATCGAGCCGGAGAAGAAAGACCGTGAGTGGAAGACGGCCGTGGACGATCTCCGCAACATGGTGAACCAGTATATCAGCGTCAGCGAGGACATTCCTGACGAGGCAACGTTCGCCGTGAAGAACATCTCGAACAACGTGATGGCCCTGAACTTCGTCTGTTCGAACATGCCGTTCCCTGTGAAGGAGAAGATGGCCCTGTTGGAGATGGAACACGTGAAGGAGCGCCTGTTCAGCGTGATGAAGATCCTGAACCGTGAGATCAACCTCCAGAACCTGAAGGCGGACATCAGGAACAAGACGCGTGAGGACATCGACGAGCAGCAGCGAAACTACTTCCTGCAACAGCAGATCAAGAACCTGCAGGCGGAGATGGGCAATGGCGAGTCGACGCCCGAGAAGCGCGAACTGCTGCGTAAGGCCGAGGGAAAGAAATGGCCGTATGAAGTGAGCAAGGTGTTCTATAAGGAAGCCGACAAGCTGGACAACCTGAATCCGCAGAGTCCCGATTTCAACGTGCAATTGAACTATCTGCAGACCTTCGTCAGTCTGCCTTGGGGCGAATATACGCAAGACGACCTGAACTTGAAGCGTGCGCAGAAGATTCTCGACCAGGACCACTACGGCATGGAGAAGGTGAAGGAACGTATCCTGGAATATATGGCTGTGCTGGCCCTGAGGGGTGACCTGAAGAGCCCGATCATCTGCCTCTATGGTCCTCCGGGTGTTGGTAAGACCTCTTTGGGCAAGAGCATCGCATCGGCCATGAAACGTAAGTATGTGCGTATGTCGCTGGGTGGTCTGCACGACGAGGCAGAGATCCGTGGTCACCGTCGGACGTATATCGGAGCGATGCCTGGCCGTATCATCAAGAGCATCCAGAAGGCCGGTTCGAGCAATCCCGTGTTTATCCTCGATGAAATCGACAAGGTGACGCAGATGACGCACAACGGCGATCCTGCATCAGCCCTGCTCGAAGTACTCGACCCAGAACAGAATAACGCCTTCCACGATAACTATCTCGACGTGGACTACGACCTGTCGAAGGTGCTCTTCATCGCTACGGCGAATAACCTCAGTACCATTCCCCGTCCCCTACTCGACCGTATGGAGGTGATTGAGGTAAGTGGCTATATCACAGAGGAAAAGTACGAAATCGCGAAGCGACACTTGATACCCCGTGAGTTGGAGAATACGGGATTGAAGGGAGGAGTCAGGAGTCAGGAGTCAGGAGCCAGGAGTCTGAAGCCGACGTTCAACAAGGCGGCTATTGAGATGATTATAGAGCGGTATACAAGGGAAAGTGGTGTCAGGCAGTTGGAGAAGCAGATTGACAAGGCGCTGAGGAAGATAGCATTTAAGCGGCAAATGGAGGCGGATCAGACCACCCCTAACCCCTCCTACTCAGGAGGGGAAACCAACCGCTATCAGAAAATCACTCCTACGGAGATTGAGGATCTGTTAGGTAAGCCCCCATTCTATCGTGATATCTATCAGGGCAACGACTATGCAGGCGTGGTAACGGGTCTGGCCTGGACAAGTGTCGGCGGTGAGATCCTCTTCATCGAAACTTCGCTTTCGAAAGGCAAGGGTGCAAAGCTCACGCTGACGGGTAACTTGGGCGATGTGATGAAGGAGAGTGCCATCTTGGCGCTGGAGTATGTGAAAGCCCATGCCGAGAAACTGAATATCGACTACCGCATTTTCGACAATTGGAACATCCATATCCACGTGCCCGAAGGAGCAACGCCAAAGGACGGACCGTCGGCAGGTATCACCATCGCCACCTCTATTGCCTCTGCCCTCACCCAGAGGAAAGTGCGTAAGAATACGGCGATGACGGGTGAGATCACGCTCCGTGGAAAGGTGCTCCCCGTGGGTGGTATCAAGGAGAAGATCCTCGCTGCCAAACGGGCTGGGATTACGGATATCGTGATGTGTCGTGAGAACGAGAAGGACATCAATGAGATTCCCGATGTGTATCTGAAGGGTGTGACCTTCCACTATGTGGAGAACGTGCAGGACGTGTGGGATTTTGCCCTCACCAATGAAATCGTGGAGCATCCGCTGGACTTCACGATTCCAGAAGAGAATGAGAAAGAAAACAACAAGAAGAATTAAAACGACGGATTATTAAAACGACAACTATGACAACAATAACAACTTTTTCCTTAACGGTCATAGACCGTAACAGTTGTCTTGGTTGTCTATGTTGTCGTAAATAGAAAGAGTGGTTGTATTTGATAGATGACGTTTGAAGTAGAACATACAGATGCGAATAGTGACGCGAGGGCTGGAGTGATACAGACCGCGCACGGAAAGATACAGACGCCCATCTTTATGCCCGTCGGTACGGTGGGCAGTGTGAAGGGTGTGCATTTCTCCGAACTGCGGGAACAGGTGAAGGCTCAGATCATTCTCGGCAATACCTATCATCTGTATCTGCGTCCTGGACTTGACATCCTCCGAAAGGCTGGCGGACTGCACAAGTTTAATACATGGGACCGTCCGATATTGACAGACTCGGGCGGTTTTCAGGTCTTCTCGCTGACAGGCATCCGTAAGTTGCGTGAGGAAGGTTGTGAGTTCCAAAGCCATATCGATGGTTCTAGGCATATCTTTACGCCAGAAAACGTGATGGATACCCAACGTGTAATCGGCGCAGACATCATGATGGCTTTCGACGAGTGTCCTCCAGGACAGAGCGACTACCAATATGCCGAAAAGAGTCTGCGGCTGACACAGCGCTGGCTGGAACGATGCGTGAAACGTTTCAACGAGACAGAACCGCTTTATGGCTATAACCAGACGCTGTTCCCCATCGTGCAGGGCTGTACCTACAAGGATCTGCGTCAGGATGCTGCCAAGCACGTGTGTGATATGCTGGGGAGGCTGGAGTCAGGAGTCAGGAGTCAGGAGTCAGGAGTCGGGAGCGCGATATTTGGAGCCGCTATCGGTGGTCTGGCTGTAGGAGAGCCGACGGAGGTGATGTATGAGATGATTGAGGTGGTGAATGAGATCTTGCCGAAGGACCGTCCCCGTTATCTGATGGGTGTCGGTACGCCTCAGAACATCCTTGAAGCCATCGAGCGTGGCGTGGATATGTTCGACTGTGTGATGCCCACCCGCAATGGACGTAATGCCATGCTGTTCACCTATGAGGGGACGATGAATATGCGCAATAAGAAATGGGAGGATGATTTCTCGCCCATCGATCCGGAGGGCTGTGAGATAGACCGTATCCATTCGAAAGCCTACCTACACCATCTCTTCAAGGCTCAGGAACTGCTGGCCATGCAGATTGCTTCGATCCACAACCTCGCTTTCTACCTGCGACTGGTGACGGATGCCCGTCAGCATATCGTAGCAGGGGATTTCGTGCAGTGGAAACGGTCGGTGATAGAGCAATTGGGGAAACGGAGATAAAAGCCACAGATCACACAGATGATCACAGAAGGATGGATTAACACAGAAGAGTGAAGGATGAAGAAGAGTAAGTATATCAGAGTCTGGCTACGAAAGATGGGACGCCCCCTGAAGAAGTGCCTCCGTTGGATGCGCTACCTCAATCCCTTGCGCTTCCTGACACGCCTCGACAGATATATCGTCACGAAGTTCATCGGCACCTATATCTACTCCATTATCCTGATCATCTCCATCGCCATCGTCTTCGATGTCAACGAGAACCTGTCGAAGTTCTCCACTTATGGTGCGCCACTGAAGGCTATTGCTTTCGACTACTATGCCAACTTCGTGCCCTACTTCGCTAATCTGTTCTCACCGCTGTTCGTATTCATCGCCGTTATCTTCTTTACATCCAAACTGGCGGGTAACTCTGAGATCATCGCCATGCTGGCGGCTGGTGTGAGTTTCAAGCGATTGATGAGACCATATTTTCTCTCTGCCGCATTGATTGCTTTGGTGAACTACTATCTCGGTGCCTATATCATCCCCCACGGGAACATCATCAGACAGGACTTCGAGGCGAAGTACAAGAACGCTGATAAGATCACTTCTGCGAGTAATGTGCAGTTGATGGTTGGACCGGGTGTGATTGCCTATATCCAGCAGTATGACGACAAGACAAAAAGTGGTTATGGATTCTCGCTCGATAAGTTTGAAAAGAAGAAACTCGTCAGTCATATGACCGCTTCCACCATTCGCTACGACACCATCAGCGAAGACCGTTTCCATTGGAAGGCGCAGAACTACAAGATACGAACGTTGAAAGGACTCCGCGAAGAGATCAAATCCGGTTCGGTCATTGACACACTCATCCATATGGAACCGATGGATCTGGTCTTTTCAAAAGGACAACAGGAGACGCTGACCTCCGATGAACTGCGGCAGTATATCTCGAAACAGACGGAACGTGGCTCGAGCAATGTCGTGCAGTATGAGGTGGAGTATCACAAACGCATTGCCACCTCCTTTGCATCGTTTATCCTAACCATCATCGGTGCCAGCTTGTCCAGCCGGAAGCGTAAGGGAGGTATGGGCGTGAGCCTTGGTATCGGACTGGGACTCTCGTTCTCTTACATCCTCTTGCAGACCATCAGTGCTACGTTTGCCATCAATGCCGACACGCCGCCGATCTTGGCGGCTTGGATACCGAATATCCTCTATGCCATCATTGCATACTTCTGCTACCGGCAGGCGCCGAATTAGTTGACAGTTGACAGTTTATAGTTTACAGTTTGATGAAATTTGAAGAAACATATTTGAACGATAATATCCTCGATGCGCTTTATGACATGCGCTTCGATGAGATGACTCCAATCCAGGAACGTTGTATCCCAGAAATCCTCGATGGCTACGACGTGCTGGGTGTGGCTCAGACGGGAACGGGTAAGACCGCAGCCTATCTGTTACCTATCCTCTCACAACTTGACGACGGCGACTATCCTAAGGATGCCATCAACTGCGTCGTGATGTCCCCCACCCGAGAACTCGCTCAACAGATTGACCAGGCTATGCAAGGCTTCGGATACTATCTCGATGGCGTATCATCTGTAGCTGTCTACGGCGGTAACGATGGAGGACGCTATGAACAGGAACTACGTGGCATGCGTCTCGGCGCCGATGTGCTCATCGCCACCCCAGGGCGTCTGCTCAGTCATCTGAAAGTGGGTAACCTCGATCTCTCCCGTTGCAGTTTCTTTGTCCTTGACGAGGCAGACCGTATGCTGGATATGGGATTCATCGACGATATCATGAAGATTGTGCAGCAGTTGCCACAGTCGTGTCAGCGCATTATGTTCTCTGCCACGATGCCGCCGAAGATCCGTGAGCTGGCCGTCACGCTGCTCCACGACCCTGTAGAGGTGAAGATTGCCGTATCCAAACCAGCAGAGAAGATCCATCAGAGTGCGTATGTTTGCTATGATCCCCAGAAGTTGAAGATCATCAACCATATCTTTAAAAAGGGAGACCTTCAGCGCGTCATTATCTTCTCTGGTAAGAAGGAGAAGGTGAAGGAGATTGCCCGAAGCCTGAAACAGATGCACATCAACTGCGACCAGATGCACTCAGACCTCTCACAGCAGGAGCGCGACGAGGTGATGTACCGTTTCAAGGCAGGACAGACGGATGTGCTGGTGGCTACAGACATCGTGGCCCGTGGTATCGACATCGACGATATCCGTACCGTCATCAACTATGACGTACCCCACGATGCAGAGGACTATGTCCACCGCATTGGCCGTACGGCCCGTGCAGACCGTGACGGAGAGGCCATCACGTTCATCAGCGAGGCGGATATCTACCGTTTCCAGCAGATAGAACACTTCCTGGGTAAGGAGGTGGAAAAGACGCCTTTGCCAGAGGGACTCGGCGAGGCACCCGTCTATACCAAGCGTGAGAAGAAACGTTCCAACACCCGTCGTCACGGCCGATGGCACTCGAAGGGCAACGGTCAGAACAGTCAGGCAAAATCCAAGAACAATGGTCAAGATGGCGCAAAAAAGAAGAAACGCCATCACCGTCCAAAGAACAACGACCAAGCTAATCAATCGAAATCGTAAATCTGTAGATCGTAAATCCGTAAATATGATAACTCATCCTATCTGCAAGATCAACCTCGGACTTAACGTCGTTGAGCGCCGTCCAGACGGTTACCACAACCTGGAGACCATCTTCTATCCCGTCCCTATCTGCGACGCCCTTGAGGTGTTTCCTATGGACGAGCAGTTTCCTTCTGCCGTAGACTGTGACCTGAAGGTGACGAACATCGTGATTGACGGCGATGAACAGAAGAATCTCGTAGTACGTGCCTACAACCTGTTGAAGCAGGACTTCCCTACCCTCCCGCGCATACACGCGCATTTATATAAAGGTATACCAACGCAGGCCGGTATGGGTGGTGGCAGCAGCGACTGCGGATTTATGATTACGCTGCTCAATCAGATGTTCCAACTGGGACTTTCTGATCAGCAGATGATCGACTATGCCGCCCGTCTGGGTGCCGACTGTGCTTTCTTCATTTTGAACAAGCCTTGTTATGCCGAAGGTATTGGTGAACGGCTTGAGCCCATCAGTCTCTCACTCCGTGGTTGGTATCTGGCTGTGGTGCGTCCTGCTATTCCCGTCTCCACGAAGGAGGCTTTCTCACTCATCACCCCACAGCATCCTGCAGTCAACTGCCGAGACATCGTGTTGCAACCTGTGGAAACATGGCGTGACCGTCTCACCAACGATTTTGAAAAGAGTGTCTTCGCCCTTCATCCTGAGATCGGAGCCATCAAGGACCGCCTCTATGACATGGGGGCCGTCTATGCAGCGATGTCAGGTTCCGGTTCCTCGCTCTTTGGCCTTTTCCGTGAACCCGTCTCCCTCGATGACTTTACCACCGAAGGTACCTTTAAAACAATAATCCCGCTATAATAAGCAACGGACTACAAGACTTCAACGACTTTCCTTTACTGATTGCAGAAAGTCCTTTAGTCCTGTAGTCCGTTGCAAAATAATTATTTACTGAATTCCGTCTTCACGGAGTTTCTTCTGCCACTTCCAGGCACTCTTCAGAACATCCTCCGTAGGTGTGTCAGCCTTCCAGCCAAGCACCTTGTTGGCTTTGTCCACGTTACCCCACACCTGTTCGATGTCACCTTCACGACGCGGCGCATAGGTCCAGTTAACCTTCACGCCTGTAGCCTTCTCGAAGCCTTCAACCACCTCTAAGGTAGACAGGCCCTTACCCGTACCGATATTGAACACCTCCACAGCGTCTGTCTCAGGCTTGTCGAGTACACGTTCCATAGCCTTTACGTGAGCCTTAGCCAGATCCACCACGTAGATATAGTCGCGGATGCAAGTCTTGTCGGGGGTGTTGTAGTCATTTCCGAAGATCTTCAACTGCTCACGGATACCCATAGCGGTCTGTGTCACGAAGGGAATGAGGTTCATAGGCACACCATTGGGCAGTTCACCGATGAGTGCTGAAGGATGGGCGCCGATAGGGTTGAAGTATCTGAGGATGATGCTCTTGATGGGCGCACCAGAGTGGATATAGTCCTGGATGATCTCCTCGTTGATCTGCTTCGTATTACCATAAGGACTCATCGCTTTCTGGATGGGAGCATTCTCCGTCACAGGCAGATTCTCCTGTGAGGGCTGTCCATAGACCGTGCAACTCGACGAGAAGATGATTCCCTTTACGTCATACTTCGGCATCAGTTCCAGCAGGTTGATGAGCGATGTCAGGTTATTGCGATAATAGAGCAACGGCTTCTCCACGCTCTCACCCACGGCCTTCGAGGCTGCGAAATGGATGATACCCTCAATCTTCGGATATTTCTTGAACACGCCTTCGAGGGCCTCGAAGTCACAGCAGTCCACCTTCTCAAAGGCAGGACGGATACCTGTGATCTTCTCAATGCCGTCCAATACATTGATGTTCGAGTTTGAGAGGTTGTCGATGATCACTACCTCATAACCTGCTTCCTGCAGTTCTACGGTTGTATGGCTTCCGATGAAGCCCGTACCGCCTGTCACTAAAATTGTCTGTTTCATTTATCTAAATATTAATTCTGTGTCAATCTTCTTTCTGTGATCTTCTGTGTCAATTCATTCTTCTGTGAAAATCTGTGTCCATCTGTGGCTATTTACTCTGGGAACGGATTCTCACCTGGCTCCGGCACGAAACTGTTGTCTGCTGCTTTCTTCTGATAGACAATCACCGTCCTTTCTACCGTGTTATCCTCATTTCTCATATAGATAGTTGTCTGTCTGATGTCACCCGTCTTATTCGGTTTGGCGGTGATAGTCACTTTGCCGTTACCCTCTCCTGAGGCTGGATCCAGGGACAACCAGTCCACTTCCACATAAAGATGCCACTTGCAGTTGGACTTGATGGACAGAATGTTATCTTGTGTCTCCGACAAGGTCAATTCCTCGCTGGCGGCGATATAGTCGGGCTTCTTGGCTGAATCGGGATCATCATCATCACCGCAGGCGACGAGAGCTACCATCATCAACAGAAATATTGTCGTTTTCTTCATCATTTCAATCATATCCTTTTTACCTTTTTACTTTTTTACCTTTTTATGATTATTTTCTTTCCCTGTACCACATAGACACCCGGCTTGAGTCCGTTTCTGACTTCTGCCATCGAGGCGCTGCTCTTGACGAGCACACCACGCATGTCATACACCCTGACGCCCTGGGATGTCTCGTCAACCATGTTCTTCAACGTCTGGATACCGGTAGTCATACCATCCTGCACGCCAATGGAACGGGTATTGGATGTGGTGGTCATATAGGCCTCGAAGGGATACGCCGGCCGGAGTCCTTTCACGAACTTGCTACCCATATCTGACTGTGTGTATGTCACGATGTCGTTGTTCACGTTCAGGGGCAGGATGGCTTCGTCGCTCTTATTGACGAAATTGGGTACTAACGTCCTGTCGCTATAGCGGGCACTGTTCAGGTCGCGGGAGTTCTTGACTTCCACATTCTCCGACTCGAAGGTCACCTTGCCGATGAGCCGGTAGTCCGTCAGATAGAGACTGTTGTTCGGCATACTGATGATATACGGTGTATTAGCCTTGATGCCTTCAGCCTCTTGATAGCCACTGCCCGTCAGTTCGTACAGCCAGAACGGTTTCTCCTCACTTTCCGTCGTCCATTTCTTGAACGGGAGGATGACGCCAGCAGTGGCATGCTTGATCGTCTGCACGTCGTATGGCAGGGCGATGGTCTCCCATCCCCTCGGCTCCATAATGCCGGTCTCCATCGTGTAGTTATGGGTGTATGTTATCTTCTCTGCCGTGAAGGAGCGCGGACAGTAGAAGTCGTTACCTTCTTTACCGTCGGTCAGTATGATGTTGCTGGCCACACCATCCACCACGGCGTTCTGGTCTTCCCAAGCCACATACTTCGCATCGCTCACGTAAAGCAGGAAATTCGGATTGCTGACTGTCGCCTTGAACTGCGTCGATGGGTTCCAGATGACCGCAGCCAGATCCGGACAGCCAGCCAGTGCATCTTCCCTGATACCAGTCACTTCCCACACGTTATCGCCGTATGCCACTGTAGCCGGCACCTCCAGCGTCTGTAAATTGTCGCCTGCTGTCACAGTAACTTTCTTGTCTGCAAACGAGGTCACCAGATAGTGGATGCCATCCTTCTCAAAGGTCATCTCCATAGCCGCGAATGATACGTTCACATTGATGTCGGCACGGATGCTGCTGAGCGTATATTGGTTATTGACGATGGCCGAAGTCACGTCTGCACCGTTCACCCTCAGGTATTTGGTGGTATAGCCTTCATCGGGTATGAAGGTGAGTACCGCCGTGGTGTCTTCATTGAAATAGGCCGACCATGACCTTTCGCGGACAGTGGTATTGCCATCGACAGTCACCTCGCCGTTGCCAGACACATACAGCGTCAGGATATACTTGTTGACAGGTATCTCCTCATACTCAGCGACCAGCATCGTATTCTTCTTGATGTTCTTGATGGAATACTGGTATTTCGCCAACTCCGACGTGATGTCCAGACTGTCGATCATCACCTGCTTTATGCGCCAGTTCTCACCAGGACTGAAGGTGATGAACGCCTCTACGCCGTCCTCTATTCGGAAGACCTTGGTCGTATCCTCCACTGCCTCGCCCTCGAAGTTGACGGAGCCCTTACCGATGGAGGTGACAATCAGACGATAGTGGATCTTCTCATACGCCACAGCCACCTGATAGTCCTGGTCAACATAAGCGACGGTGTATTCGCCGAATCTGGGCTTCTCCGTCGTCAGGGTGTCGGCAGCATAGATGTCTGCAAAGATACTGTCGCTGATCACCTTGTCGTTTACTGTCACATCCATAATCTGATAACCGGCATCCGATTCGAAGGCAACCAGCACAGAGTCACCCTCCATAAAGGTGTACTGCACAGAGTCGTTGCGGATGACCAACGAGTCGCTAATCACCGAGTCACGCAGACACACGGCCTGACCGTTGCCACTGGATATGATAGTAACCTTATATTCACCACCCACAATCTTGGCGAACTGACTAGCCCAGCTCTCCTCTTTCATGTACGTTGCGCGTGTACCTTTGGGAACCTTCAGCACAGCCTGTTCAGAGATGCCCTCGAACACGCTGAGGTCTATCTTGAACGGCTCCTTGAATTCCACCTGCACCCACTTCAGACTGTCGCAACCTTTGAAGGCTGCCTTCTCTATCGCTTCGAGACTCTCCGGCAGATACACCTCTGGAAGCACCTTACAGCCCTCAAAGGAAGACTCGCCAATCTTCTTCAGACCCTCTGACAGAGAGATGGAATCCAGCTTCTCGCAATTCAGGAAGGAGGCTGTCGCCAGCTCAGTGATATCCTTAGGCAATACGAGCAATGGCAGACTGAGACAACCCGCAAAGACCGAGTCGCCCATCTCTTTCAGTCCATCACCCAACTTCAGCGAATCTATCTTCTCACAATTCTTGAAGGCAGAATTGCCAATCTTCTTCATCGAATTCGGGATGATAAGTTCTGGCAGACTTGTACAATCGGCAAAGGCAGAATTTCCAATCTCTTCGACACCTTCTTCAATCGTGAGTTTCTTCAGTTCCTTACAACCCTTGAACGCACCGTCCTTGATCACCTTCATTGAGCCGGGGATGGTCACTTCTTCCAAGCTGCTGCCGTCGAAGACCGATTCACCGATATCTACCACAGAGGCAGGGATGGACACCATTTTCAGATCACCGCAACCTTCAAAGGCGGAATTACCAATCTCTTCAACGCCTTCTTCCAGTTCTACTTTGGTCAGACTGGTACAGTCTTTAAAGGCCTTCTCACCCACCTTCTTCACTGTGCTGGGGATGGTGATCTCTTCCAGACTCGTACAACCTTCGAAAGCTGATTCACCAATCTCTTCCACGCCAGGCTTTATCACAAGATCCTTCAGACTGGTACAGTCCTTGAAGGTCGTTTTCTCAATCACTTTCAGACTGCCGGGAATGGTGATGGCCTTCAGGCTGCTACAGCCTTCAAAGGCAGACTCACCTACCACTTTCACCTTCTTCTTCTCACCGAACTCGAACGTCTCAAGCTTCGTACAGTCCTTAAAGGCGTTCTTGCCAATCTCGTCGATGTCACCGCAGAGTTTGACGGACTTCAGTTTCTCGTTGCCCTCAAACACCGATTCTTCTACCGTTTTGATGTCGCCCTTGATCTCAATCTCCTCCAGACTGGTGCAGTTCTTGAAGAGATCCTTATTAATCTCCTCGACATCACAGTCAATCTCAACCGTCTTCAGTTTGGTACAATCCTTGAAGAGATCTTTGCCCAGTTCCTTCACGGATTCCGGAATGACCACGCTCTCCAGTTTCGAACAGCCGTCGAAGACTGAATCACCAATCTTCTCCACGCCTTTAGCGATATCTATCGTCTTTAGACTGGTACAGCCTTCAAAAGCTGATTCACCAATCTCTTTCACGCCTTTTCCTAATTCAATCGTTGTCAGACTGGTACAGCCAGCAAAGGCAGAATCACCAATCTTCTCCACGCTTTCAGCCATATCTATCGTCTTCAGACTGGTACATCCATCAAAAGCTGATTCACCAATCACTTCAACGCCTTTTCCTAATACAATCGTTGTCAGGCTGGTACATCCTTTAAAGGCCTCTTTGTGAATCTCCTTGATGCTGCCTTCAATAGTCACCGAGGTCAGTGTCTTATTCCCGGTGAAAGCATCCTCTGTAATAGCCGTCACCTTATAATTCTCCTCCTCATAAGTGACTTCCTTGGGAATGACGATGCTGGTGGCGCCTTCTTCCACGCCCTCCACTTCGACCACGCCCTCTTCCGTCACATGATACAGGACGCCCTCGACGGTAAACCTTTCAACAGGTTCCTTTTCCTCTTCTTCCTCACCTTCGCCTTCACCTTCTCCTTCACCGTCGGTATCAGTGCCTTCGACGGTTTCTGTATCGTCATCGGCAAAGGGGTTTGCATCATACGACAAGCCGACACCAAGCGAGAAGGCCGACAGTGCCATAATGAACACAAGTACAAATAAAGATGTTCTTCTCATTATTGTATGACTTTATATTTCAACTTCAAGATGCAAAGATAGGAAGATTATTTGAACTTTGCAAATATTTGGGACAGAAATTGTAAAAATCTGTTATTTATTTGGTGATATGGCTGAATATCTGTAACTTTGCACGCAACAAAAAGACTCAACGATGAGAAAGTATCAACAATGGCTGTGCGTCGCTCTGCTGTTCTGTGGCATCAGCGTCGCGAATGCCCAACAGAAGCTGGTCTTCACCCCACAATGGACGGCTCAGGCGCAGTTCTTAGGTTTTTACGTGGCAAGTAGCATGGGATATTATCAGGAAGCCGGACTCGACGTGGTCATCAGGCATCCCTCCGCCTCGAAACCGAGTATTGACTACCTAACTGAAGGCGAGAGCCAGTTCATCACGCTCAATCTGGTGACGGCGATGACTTTCATTGACAATGGCATCCCCTTGGTCAATGTCCTGCAGATGTCGCAACAGAACAACCTGCTGATCGTCTCTCACACACCGTTGAATGGCAAGGAGAGCCTCCGTGGCAAGAAAGTGGGCCATTGGAAGTCCGGCTTCAGCGAGTTGCCCTTTGCGATGGACAAGAAGTATGGTCTCGGCATCCAGTGGGTACCATTCGTTTCGAACATCAATCTCTACATCTCCGGAGCCATCGACGCTGCCCTGGCGATGAGCTACAACGAGTTCTTCCAGCTGAAGATGGCCGGACAGCGCATCAAGAAGGAGCAGCTGCTATATATGCGTGACATTGGCTACAACGTGCCGGAAGATGGGGTCTATGTGACGGCCGACTTCTATCGCAAGCACAAAGATCTCGCAATAAAGTTTGCCGAAGCCACCCGTAAGGGTTGGGAGTGGGCTGTCGCCCATCCTGAAGAGGCCCTCGACATTGTGATGATCACGATGCGACAGACTGGTACCGCCGGTAATATGATTGCACAGGATTGGATGATCAAAGAGATCCTTCGCCAGCTGGCCGACAAGGACACCGGCAAGCGTTCCTACCGTCTGGAGCCCAAATCCGTGGAGCTGGCCAACCGTATCCTTCTCGAGAGCGGCTTTTTGAAAAAAGAAATCACCTATCATCAGATTACACAGCAATGATCAAGTCTAAACTACACAACATATCCCATTCGCTGCACACCAGGCTCACCATTTGGGTGATGCTCACGGTGCTCGTTGTCTTCTGCATCATCACTGTCATCATCACCAATGTCATCCGTGAGGCCTTCCTCAGCAGTTCGGAGGAGAACGCGAAAAGCCGTATCGAGATAGCCAACCAGCGCATCAACAGCATGCTCGTTGGTGTGGAGGTGGCTGTGGAGAATGTGATTCCAAAGGTGATGGACAATCTCGACAACCCAGATGAATACTATGCCATCGTCCAGCAGATTCTGGAATTGAATGATCCCATCATCGGCTCTGCCATTGCCTTTGAGCCCAATTACTACCCCAAGAAGGGTGTGTACTTCTCCCCATACGCCTATCGCACGGTCAACGGCACCATCGAGACCAAACAGCTGGGCTCGTCGGAATACGAATACCACAGTATGGACTGGTACCAGATTCCCAAACTGCTGAAGAAGAACTACTGGAGCGAGCCCTATTACGACACTGGCGGCGGAGAACAGATGATGACCACCTATTCGCATCCCCTGTATGACAAGAACGGCAACCTGATGGCAGTCATTACAGCAGACGTGTCGCTGAACTGGCTCACGGAACTGGTGGCGAAGAGCGACATCGAACTGAATGCCAAGCTTATGGAAACGGAGATAGACTCTACCAACCTGGAGATCAACGATGACTTCTTCTATACCCATGCCTATTCGTTCATCATCGGCCGCGGTGCCACCTATATCACCCACCCCGATACGGAGCGCATCTTGAACGACACATACTTCGTCTACTCCATGGAGACGAACGACTCCATCGACGCACAGATCGGCTACGATATGGTCGACGGTCTCTCCGGCATGCGGGAGATGATTCGCGACGGCGTGAAATACCTCATCTGCTATGCACCCATCAAGCGCACGGGCTGGTCGATGGCAACGGTCATACCTGCCAAGATCATCTATGGCAATTCCCGCTTGCTCAGCTACCTCATACTCTTTATCATGCTGGCAGGTCTGGTAGCACTCTTCCTCATCTGTAACTCGGTGGTTAAGCGCATCACCCGTCCGTTGGCACGCTTTGCCGACTCTGCCGACGAGGTGGCCAAGGGTAATCTCGATGCGACGCTGCCCGACATCAAGACCAAGGACGAGATGGCCCGTCTGAGCCAGTCGTTCTCACTCATGCAGACCTCTCTGAAGCAGCAGATGGAAGAGCTGCGTCAGTCGACGGCATCGAAGGCAGCCATCGAGAGTGAGTTGAAGGTAGCCAGCGACATCCAGATGTCGATGCTGCCGAAGATCTTCCCCGCCTATCCCGATCGCGACGATATCGACATCTTCGGACAGCTGACGCCTGCGAAGGCCGTCGGTGGCGACCTCTTCGACTTCTTCATCCGCGACGAGAAACTCTTCTTCTGCATCGGCGACGTCTCGGGTAAGGGAGTGCCTGCCGCTCTGGTGATGGCCGTCACCCGTGCCCAGTTCCGTACCGTCTCAGCCCATGAGTCACAGCCGGAACGTATCATCACCCGTCTGAATGATACGATGAGTGAAGGTAACGACTCCAACATGTTCGTGACGCTCTTCGTGGGTGTGCTCGACCTGCCGACGGGACGTCTGCGCTATTGCAATGCCGGTCATGACTCACCCCTGCTCATCGGGTCCGGCATCGGCATGTTGCCTTGCGACTCCAACCTGCCTGTCGGTGTGATGGGCGACTGGAAGTTCACGATGCAGGAAACGCAGATCGATCCGGGCACCACCATCTTCCTTTATACCGATGGACTCACCGAGGCCGAGAATATCGACCACGCCCAGTTTACCGATGAACGCATCCTGAAGGTGGCAGATACATCACTGTCGACAAACGATCACAACCCTCATCGGCTGGTGGAAAACATGACCAATGCCGTGAGGGACTTCGTCAATGGCGCAGAACAAAGTGACGACCTCACCATGCTGGCCATCCAATACACGAAGCAGCAACTCGACGTGCGCTATCAGCGCAGCATCACCCTGACCAACGACATCCAGCAGGTACCGCAGTTGGCCGAATTCATAGATGATGTCTGCGAGGCGATGGGCTTCGACGAACTGACCACCATGCAGATGAACCTCGCCATCGAGGAGGCCGTGGTGAATGTGATGAACTATGCCTATCCGGAGGGAACAACGGGAAGTGTCAATATAGAGGTCCAGGCGAATGACGCCAGACTGAAGTTCGTCATCTCCGACAGCGGCAAGCATTTCGACCCCACAAGTGTGGCAGAGGCCGACACGACGCTCTCGGCAGAAGACCGATCCATCGGTGGCCTCGGCATCTATCTCGTTCGTCAGCTGATGGACAGTGTGAACTACGAGCGCATCGGCGGCTTCAATGTCCTCACTCTCCGCAAGAAACTCAACAAATAATTATTCAATAATTCGACCACGAATTTCACTAATTACTCTAAATTGGCTGGCGCAGCTAATAATTCGTGTAATTCGTGAAATTCGTGGTCGTTTTATTCAAGTTCAAGTCACATTATTATATTTATTGTGGTCTGTGTGGCCCCTTATGGCCTCTCTCGCGGCGCTGCTGCATGTCGGCTTTGTACTTTTCATACTGCTCAGCCGTCATGATCTTCTGCAGTTCTGCATCGTAGGCCTTCATCGTCTCCATCATCTTCTCTCGGCGATCCTCGCGGTCACCCTTCGGCGGTTCCGGACGCTCACCCTTCATATCGTCCTTCGGAGGCTCCGGGCGTTGTCCCCGCATACCGTGAGGCCCGTGGTGATCATGATGAGGTGGGCGCATCATGTCGGCATACTCCGTGTTCAGTTCCAGCAGTTTCTTGGCCTGCTTGTCGTTCAACTGGTAGTCCTCCACCATCTTGTCCGTGCGGTGCTTCACCATCTCCAGCTTGCGGTTGTTGTCTTCTGACGGCTTGTTGCTGTTCTTGTCCTGTGCGACGGCTGCCGTGCTTACCATAACGGCTGCCAAGGCTGCGATTAAGCGAGCACCAAACGAGCTCGTTCGTTTGGCCGAGCGTGAGCAGGCTCGACCGTAGGTCAAAGTCATAATCATCTGTTTCATAATCCTTTTTGTTTTTAATTGTGATACATATTGTGAATTATCTCTTGCGTTGCAACTGTCTCTTTGACTCTCTGCAGCCCGCAAAGTTTAATCCACTCCCCCGCCCTTTCTGCCAACTGCCCGATTTCTTCAACGAATCCCCCAGTTTGCGAGGTTATAAAACGAGAGTGAACAAATTATGCCCACTCTCCTTTCGTTTAGTCATCTGACTTATTTAGAGCCAGATCGGACCGTGTCCCATACAACTGGTGGTTGTGATGGCCGTATGGAATTGGCCCAAATGTATTTCCATTACATCCAGCCTCGTTCAGCCTGGCTCAAACTCAAATCGTTGTTGAGTAAAGATCCCCGCCTGACTCACCTCACGAAACAGAAACGCCGCACGTTTCTTTCAGCAGAAGTAAACATTATTTACCAGCACTTAGGGCAGCCGTAAGCTGCCTTTTCAGGCCGTTTCGACGTGTTTTTAGTTTCCATAGCCCAAACTCCGACTTTCTTCTCTTGAAACTCAGACTTTCAAGCAAGGAAAGTTCCATTTTGCAGAGGGTTGTTTTTGGCGTTATTTCAAAAATAATCAAATGTAAACATTTTTATCTTAAAACAAACTTATTCAGTTATTCAATTATGACATCTGTATTCTGATAATTTCAAATTGAGAAGAATGATTTTATATTATAATATATATTATTATAATAATATATATTATAATATAAAATATTGATAGACATTATCATAATCAAAAACCTAAATGTCATAATTGAATAACTGAATAAGTGAATAACCTGTCATTCATTGATTTTAATCCGCAGTAGATGTCTACGCTCGGGGAGGTTACCAAGAGCAGATATGCTGAGGTGTATAAATTCCCCAGGTGACAACTAAAGAGAGCCCGATGCACACAAGGCGTTCGGGCTCTCTTGGGTATAGTAGAAGTAGTTTGTCAGTTCTGGGAACCGCCAGCGATGTCGAGCAACTCGGTGGTGATGGCCTGCTGGCGGCCCTTGTTGTACTGAAGGTTCAGTTCGCGGAGCAACTCGTCGGCATTGTCCGTCGCGGTCTGCATGGCCACCATACGGGCGGCGTGCTCAGAGGCAACGGAGTCGAGCAGTGCCGTGTAGAGCATCAGATGCGCCATCTTCGGCAGGAGCTGCGAGAGGACGGTGTTCATGTCGGGCTCGACGATGAAGTTATCGTTGAGCGGCTTCACTTCCTCCTCTACCCTCTCCGTCTGTCGCTCTCCACGCTTCTTCAGATACTCCTGCGACTCCTTCGTAGCGATGACACTGGTGAGGTCGCGCTCGTGGTCGGCCTTCAGCTCCGACTCGATGTCGATGGGGAGGAAGGTCTTACGAGTGAGAATCTGCGAGCCTGCGCTCTTGAAGTGATGATAGATGAGTTCGACCTTATCTATCTGTCCGTCAGCGAATTTCGTGCCAAGCTCCATGGCGATGTCAATGCACTGCGCGACGTTGGGTTTGTCGGCCAGAGCAGAGAACTCGCCTTGCACATTCAACCCCAACTTCTGCGCCTTCTCATAGACCTTGCGGCCGATGGGATAGATCTCGACGTTTTCGCGTCCGATGGTCTGGGCGTACTCATCGACGGCGTGCATCATGAGCTTGATGGTGTTGTTGTTGAATCCGCCGCAGAGCGAGGAGTTGGAGGTGAACACCACGAGTGCCGCACGCTTGATGGGGCGTGGCTGGTCGAAGATGGTGTGTGCCTCCGCCTCGGCTGCGAGGAACGACTTGAGGATGTGCTCCAGCAGCGTCTCGTAAGGCAGCATGTTCTGAATAGCCACCTGTGCGTGGTGCAGCTTACTGGAGGCCACCATCTTCATTGCCGACGTGATCTTGCGCGTGGAATTGACTGAGGCAATGCGGCCTTTAATTTCTTTCAGGCTGGGCATAGGCTATCAGCTTTTGTACGTTCCTGCGATGTCGGCCATGACGGCTTCGATCTTCTTCATCGTCTCGTCGTCGATCTTCCCGCTGGCGAGGGTCTCGATGACCTCGGGAGAGGTGGAACGCAGCTTGTCGAGGAAGGAATCCTGACACTCACGCACCTTGGGGATGGGCACATCGCGCATCAGTCCGTGTACGCCGCAATAGAGGATGGCAATCTGCTCGCCAACGGGCATCGGGCTGTACTGCGGCTGGATGAGCAGCTGCTGGTTCTTACGACCACGGTCGAGGGTCATTGCCGTCACAGCATCCATATCGCTGGAGAACTTCGAGAAGGCCTCGAGCTCACGATACTGTGCCTGGTCGATCTTCAGCGTACCGGCCACCTTCTTCATGGACTTGATCTGTGCCGAGCCACCCACACGGGATACGG
>JAEEGH010002917.1_pt1 | contig 45535 bp, 40 predicted proteins | sample 9134181 | NCBI WGS metagenome assembly JAEEGH01 (sample SAMN16246544, study PRJNA631951) | gut metagenome | biome: gut microbiome; feature: rumen; material: DP-attached | host: Bos | place: Iran: Karaj | collected 2018-10
TTCTTTCTGTTCCTGATAAAGGAATAATGCCAATGTCTGATAAGGATATCCTCTCTGACCTTTCGGACGTATCAGATCTGAAGGGCTTGAGAGTAATGGCTATCGATCCCGGAACAGACAACATAGCCGCTGTAGCGAACTCTTTTGGCGCAAGACCATTTGTGATAAAGGGAGGCGTGATCAAGTCAATCAACCAGCTTTACAACAAAGAGATGAAAAGACTTGCTTCCTGTGCCATGACATGTAATAAGAGGTACAGGACAAGGAAGATGAATGCTCTTACCGAAAAGAGGAACAGGAGGATAAAGGACCAGTTTCATAAGGTGAGCAGACAGCTGGCTGACTATGCAAGGGATAATCATGTCGACGTTGTTGTGATGGGACATAATATATACCAGAAACAGGAAATAGGTATAGGGCATGTCAATAACCAGAACTTTGTGCAGATACCAATGCTGATATTTGCAGACATGCTCAGATACAAACTGGCTGAATATGGTATAAGGTTTGTCCTCATGGAAGAAAGCTACACATCAAAGGCAGACTACCTTGCACAAGACTATATCCCTGTGTATAAGAAAAGCTCAGAAAACTACTTTTTTTCAGGAAAGCGGATAAAGAGAGGTCTGTACAAGCACTACGATGGTACAATAACAAATGCAGACATAAATGGAGCTGCAAACATCTTAAGAAAAGTATTCCCAAAGGTAAGCCAATGGGATAGAGGCATAGTGGACATGCCCTGTTCTGCAGGGTGTATAGAGCACCCTGCGGGTTCATGCCGCTCTGCGGCATAACAGAAACCCTTTCCGACGTGGAGTCGGTGAGGGTAGTTCATGACGGATGGATGAAGAATCCTAAGTCTGCGATGATTTCATGCAATGATGGATTCAGGCCGGTGAGCTTTTTGCTTGAGACAATGGAAGAGGATGCAGAATAGTAAACAGGAGGTATGAGATGAAAGTATTAATTCTTAACGGAAGTCCAAAGGCAGACGGAAATACAGCGATTGCGATTGATGAGATGGTCAAAGTATTTGATCAGGAAGGTGTTGAATCTGAAATTATTCAGGTGGGCAACAAGGATGTAAGAGGCTGCGTAGCCTGTGGATCCTGTGGCAAGACTGGAAAGTGCGTATTTGATGATGTGGTAAATGAGATCGCTGAGAAGTTTGAAGCAGCAGACGGACTGGTAGTGGCATCACCGGTTTATTATGCATCAGCAAACGGAACTATAATCTCTTGTCTGGACAGATTGTTCTATAGTTCAAACTTCGACAAGACCATGAAAGTGGGCGCAAGTATAGCCGTTGCGAGAAGGGGCGGATGCTCAGCAACTTACGATGAGCTTAATAAGTACTTCACCATCAGTGGTATGCCCGTTGCATCCAGTCAGTACTGGAACAGCGTACATGGCGGTGGAAAGGGAGATGCCCGCCAGGATCTTGAAGGTCTTCAGACCATGAGAACCCTGGCAAGAAACATGTCCTTCCTCATGAAGAGCATTGCTCTCGGAAAAGAGAAGTATGGCCTTCCGGAGAAAGAAGAGCATCTCTGGACGAACTTTATCTGACCTTTATATCTCTTTCAGCTTAACCTTCATCGAAATCTGCCTCGGTGTCTCCATTCCATCAAATTTAACCAGGTAGCTTTCCTCATCAAGGTTGATATCCAGCACAGTACCGGGGCCAAGGATTGCATGTTCAACCCTTTGCCCCTTTTCAAGCAGATTAAGTTTCTCTGTTCCCTTAAGGTGCCTTGATTCATTTTCTATATACTTCCTGACAGCGGTCATCATCCGTTCATCCGGAACTTGCGTAAACTCTAATAGCTCCGGATCGATATCCATAATGAATCTGGATGGATATCTGGGAATGCCCTCAAATGTGTTGCCACCAGCCTCAGAGATATAGAGCCTCTTCTTGGCTCTGGTCATTGCCACAAAGGCAAGTCGCCTTTCTTCCTCCATACCCTCAAGCGTGTGGACTTTTCTGGAAGGGAAAATCCCCTCGTTCATACCACATAGAAATACATACGGGAATTCCAGGCCCTTGGCAGCGTGAACAGTCATAAGCCTGACCTTGTCTTCCTGCCCGGAGTCAGAGTCTGCATTAGTGAAAAGAGCTATATGCTTAAGGTAATCTTCCAGACCAACCTCCTCGCCGCAGGTGGTCTCATACTCGAAGACTGACTGCTTAAGTTCAGCCAGATTATCAAGCCTGTCCTGAGCGCCCTCCGTTCTTAGCATTTCCTCATAACCGCTCTCGTTAAGGATCTTAGAGAGAACCTCTGACACCGGAAGTCCCTCGTAGCTCTCAGCAAATCTCTCAATAAGCTTTATAAACTGAGCCGCTTTCGTTCCCTTGATGAGTTCGTTCTCCAAATTCTCATTCAGAGCCTGGTAGAGGGAACAGGAATTGTCTTTTGCGTAAGCTTCCAGAAAACTCATACGCCTCTTGCCAAGGTTGCGCTTAGGGACATTGGCTATGCGCCTAAAAGAGATATCATCTCTATACACAAGCATACGAAGATAACACAGAGCATCCTTGATCTCAGCTCTGCCAAAAAACTGCACACCGGAATAAATAGTATAAGGAATCTTCTCTTTCATCAGGCCTTCTTCAATAGTTCTGGTGACATAATGGGCTCTGTACAGAATGGTCATGTCTTTGTATGGGATGCCAAAGCCCTTCAGGGCCAGAATTTCTCCGGTTATCCAGTCAGCTTCCTCAGCTGTGTTTGGGGCGAGATGGCACAAAACGCTGTCTCCACCAGGCAGAGTGGCAGAAAGATCTTTTTTGATCCTGTATCTGTTCTTATCTATAAGTGAATTGACAGCACTAAGAATCTGCGGCGTGGACCTGTAGTTATCATTCATCATGATAGTCTTAGTTCCCGGGAAATTCTTGTCAAACTCCATCAGATACTTAACGTTGGCACCACGCCATGTATAAATGGTCTGATCGGGATCGCCAACAATGAAAAGATTCTTATGATAACCCGCCAGAACCTCCATCAGTTCATACTGAAGACTGTCGATGTCCTGGAACTCATCGATCATGATATATTCCAGGCGCTTTTGCCATTTGAGTCTGATGTCGGGATTTTCTTTAAATATGTAGAGAGAAAATTTGATCAGGTCATTGTAATCCAGTCCAAAGCACTTTTTCTCCTGGTATAAATAGCCGTAGAACAGGATGTCTTTTACCTCTGTGGCAGAATCATACTTGTCCTTGAGAGTGTCCAGAGGCATAGACAGCATATCCATGTAGTACTCGGGCTCTTCAAAGATCTTCCTGATCTCGAACATGTCACGGGCGGAGCTGAAGGTCATATCCCGCAGTGAAAGACCTCTCTCCTCGTAGATGATCTTGAGCATGTCGTCGATGTCCGAATTATCCAGAACCAGGAAATTCTTGGGATATGCGATGGCATGGGAATCTTCCTGAAGGATAGAGACGCAGAATCCATGGAAGGTGTTGATGTAGCCCGTATCGTTATCTCCAGTGAGTCTGTGTATCCTCTGGCGCATCTCATTGGCAGATTTATTCGTAAATGTGACACACAAAATATGCCCGGGCATGATTCCAAGGCCGTTTACAAGATATGCGAAGCGCGTTGAAAGAGCCTTTGTCTTGCCGCTTCCGGCTCCTGCGATAACACGGACATAACCTTCGGTAGAAGTGACGGCCTCTTTCTGGGCTTCATTAAGCTGATCTAAGATTTCCTGCATTATATTTCCTCTTTTTTACGCATTGACTCGTTCATTTAGAATTGTACCACAAAAACCAGTACATTTGTTCGGGTTTTTAAAATAAATACATTGTGCACTAATGATTATTTATACTATAATAATGCACTGGGGGATAATTTAAGGAGGATTGGGTATGGAAATGAATCAGTCAGAAAAAGAGAGGCTTAAGAAGCTGGACGTTGACCTTTGGATCATTGCACTGGTTACGTTCGGAGTGTTTGCAATTTATGCAGTATTTGGAAATCGCATTATGGCGTTCTGTAAGGACAGCAGTATTTCGGTTTGGCCAAGGCTTTTTGCCGCTGCAGCATTAGAATTCGGGATTGCCGGTCTTGGCATATCGATAGTATGTCTTTTGAGAAAAGAGTCCTTTGCGAGCTTTGGGCTCAGAAAAGAAAACACAACAAAGACCATAATCGGCACAGTGCTATGTTTTCTTCCATATCTTATTTATGTTTTTGCCACTGGGCAGTTCCAGGGCTATGAACCATTGAGTATTATGGTGTCGAACGACCTTCATAAAGCCGGGATTCTGCAGACAATAATCGGAACAATTATCATCGGCATTGTCTGGGGATTTTTTGAAGGCTTCAACTACAGAGTTATTTGTGAAAAGATAGATCGGCGCTATCCACCTAAGTCCCGATTTGTAGATTGGGGTGCTATAGTATGCGCTATCATCTGTATTTTGTTTCATCCCTTTAGCATAAGTGTTTTGGGGATCATTGAGCTTGTTACAACATTCATCGCAATATATGGAATGCTCATGGTTGCGAAGAAATATGATAACGCATGGGGATGTGTGTTTGCGTTTGTGTTTATTTGGAATGCATTTTAAGGCACAAAGATAATACACGGAGGAGATATATGGCACGAGATTACGAAGCAGTAGTTTTTGATATGGACGGAGTAATATTCGATTCAGAGCGCGCCACCATGGACTGCTGGATTGAACTGGCGGACAAGTATGGGATCAAGGGTATCGAGGAACCTTACCTGGCCTGCACAGGAACTACAGATCAGAAGACCCGCGAGATCATGATTGATGCTTACGGAGAAGATTTTCCTTATGATAAATATGCCAGGGAAGCGTCGCAGATGTATCACGAAAGATATGACGGCGGAAGACTTCCCATGAAGAGCGGAGTTTTCGAGCTGCTTGATTATCTTAAGAGCGAGAATAAGAAGATTGCGCTGGCTTCATCAACCAGGAGACAGACAGTAGAGAATCAGTTAAGAGATGCTGGCATTCTGGATTATTTCGATGAAATAGTAACCGGTGACATGGTGACAAAGAGTAAACCTGACCCGGAGATTTTTCTACTTGCATGTGATAAGCTTGGGGTAACTCCCGGTGCCACATATGCTATTGAAGATTCCTACAATGGGATCCGTTCTGCCAGCAGTGGTGGACTCAGGGCGATAATGGTTCCGGATCTGCGTCCTGCTGATGATGAGATGAAGACGCTTTCAGAAGCTGTACTGGATAGTTTGATCGATGTTGTCAGTTACCTGCGGGACTGACTTGTAGTGTTTTGCAATGGCAAGGTTTAAGGAGGCAATATGGAGAATTTCAGATTTTACGCACCAACAGAAGTAGTATTTGGCCGGGATGTAGAAGAGCAGACCGGAAGTACTGCATGTAAATACGGAAAAAAGGCGCTGATAGTTTTTGGAAAAGGCAGCGTAGTTAAGAGTGGATTATTAAAGAGAGTAGAAGATTCCCTTCAGACCGCAGGAGTAGACTTCCAGGAATTTGGCGGAGCAAAACCAAATCCGACCCTTGCCCACGCAGAAGAAGGAATTGCAAAAGCTCTTGAATTTGGCGCAGACATGATTATCGCAGTCGGCGGCGGAAGCGCAATTGACACAGCAAAAGCTATCGCCCACGGATCAGCCAATCCCGAAGAGAGCCTTTGGGATCTCTGGACCAAAAAGGTGCCTCTTACCAAGTCCCTTCCGGTGGGAGCAGTCCTTACCATCGCCGCAGCAGGCAGTGAAATGAGCGACTCCGCCGTACTAACCAACGAGTCAATCGGCAAAAAAGCCGGTATTAACACAGATTTTAACAGATGCCGATTTGCAATCGTTAACCCTGCCCTTGGAAGCACACTTCCAAAGAACCAGATAGCAGCCGGAGTAACAGATATAATGATGCACACCATGGAGCGCTATTTCATCCCGGACTGCCACAGCGATATGACAGATGAGATCGCAGAAGGCCTCCTTCGAACTGTTATCAGGAACGGCGCTATTGTTGTAGAAGATCCATCCAACTACGATGCAATGTGCGAGGTATTCTGGGCATCCAGCCTTTCCCACAACAACCTTACAGAATGCGGAAGAGGCAAGGATTTCTCGGTTCACAAGCTGGGACATGCTCTGTCAGCACGTTACGACGTTACCCACGGAGATTCCCTCTCAGCTGTATGGGGCGCCTGGGCAAAAGAGCTTTACAAGGGTGCTATTCCTCGATTTGCCCGTTATGCAAGAAAAGTATGGAGTGTACAGGATGACAATGACGAGGCAGCAGCCTTAAAGGGCATCGAGAAAACTGTAGAGTTCTTTACCAGCATTGGAATGCCGGTAAGTCTTCATGATCTTGGCGTTACACCAAATGATGAGGATATAAAAGCCCTTGCACTTGATGCAACAATGAAGGACACATTAAAGCTTTCAAGGATACGTCCCCTCGACGCAGCTGCGGTAGAAGTGATATACAAAGCAGCACTCTGATAAATATTTGGTATAAAACAGGAGACTTACAATAGGTAAGAAATGGAGAATATAAGCTTTTTTTCCATAAAACCTTGACGAAACCCCATAAAAGTGTTATGTTCACATTGTAAATTGTAAGTGGGCTTGAGAAGAGCCCACTTTCTTTATGCCTTAAAAGCGTAAAGATGGTCAGATTCTGCATGAATCAAGAATGAGGACAATATTATATGAAGAAAAGCGAAATTGAAGCCAGGACCGAAGCGATCCTGCAGCCAATCTGCGAAGCTAACGGCGTTTCAATCTACGATGTAGAGTATGTCAAGGAAGCCGGAGAATGGTACCTTCGGGCCTACATCGACAAGCCGGGCGGTGTCAACATCAATGACTGCGTTGATGTGAACCATGCACTGTCAGATGCACTTGATGAGGACGACTTTATTGAAGATGCCTACACCCTTGAGGTCAGCAGCCCCGGACTGGGAAGGCAGCTCAAGAAGGACAGACACTTTGCGAACAGCCTCGGACAGGATGTTGAGCTAAAGCTCTTTAAACCAAGAGACGGTGTTAAAGAGTTTGCAGGTACACTGAAGAGTTTTGATGACTCCACAGTTACCGTAACTATAAATGACCAAGATGAAACTTTCATAAGAAAAGAGATATCAGTTATTAAGCTTGCTCTGGATTTTTAATCCGGACGGAAATGGAGATTACGATGAGTAAAGAATTAATGGATGCCCTGGAGTTACTTGAGAAGGAGAAGAACATCAGCAAGGATTCCCTTTTTGATGCTATTGAGAACTCTCTTATCACAGCATGCAAGAACAACTTCGGAAAAGCTGAGAACATCAGAGTAGAGGTTGACAGAGAGAGCTGCGATTTCAAGTGCTACGCTGACAAGGAAGTAGTTGAGACTGCTGACGATGTAATGGATCCTAACCTTGAGATATCACTTGATGATGCCAGGAAGATCAGCAAGAAGGCCAAGGTTGGCGACATCGTTGCCGTATCTTTAAACTCCAAGGAGTTTGGACGTATCGCTACACAGAACGCCAAGAACGTTATTCTTCAGAAGATCCGTGAGGAAGAGCGTGGAGCAATTTATAATGAATATTTCGAGAAGGAGCATGACATCGTAACAGGTGTTGTTCAGAGATTTATCGGCAAGAACATCTCCATCAACCTGGGAAGAGCAGATGCCATCCTCAACGAGAACGAGCAGGTTAAGACTGAGGTTTACAGACCTACTCAGCGCCTGAGAGTATATGTTCTTGAAGTTAAGAACGGTTCCAAGGGACCAAGAATCCTTGTATCCCGCACACATCCTGATCTTGTTAAAAGACTCTTTGAACAGGAGGTCGCTGAGATCCAGGACGGAACTGTTGAGATCAAGTCAATCGCAAGAGAGGCAGGCAGCAGAACTAAGATCGCTGTTTACTCCAAGGATCCTAACGTTGATGCCGTAGGCGCATGCGTTGGTGTAAACGGAAGCAGAGTTAACCTCATCGTTGATGAGCTGGGCGGCGAGAAGATCGACGTTATCAACTGGGATGAGAACCCAGGTAACCTGATCCAGAACGCTCTTTCACCTGCTAAGATCGTTGCAGTATTTGCTGATCCTGAAGAGAAGAGCGCCAAGGTAGTAGTTCCTGATTATCAGCTTTCACTTGCCATCGGTAAGGAAGGTCAGAACGCAAGACTTGCAGCAAGACTTACAGGCTACAAGATCGATATCAAGGACGAGACCCACGCTAAGGATGCAGTCGGATTCCGTATGGAAGATTATCTTGATGATGAAGATTACGAGGATGAGGACTACGAGGGCGAGTACGAGGAAGAGTACGAAGGCGAATACGAAGAGGAAAGCGGAGAGAACGCTGAGGAATAATTCCTATGGAAAAGAAGATTCCCTTAAGAAAATGTGTCGGATGCGGTGAAATGAAGGAGAAAAAGAGCCTCATCAGAGTTTTAAAAACTCCCGAGGACGAGATACTCCTTGATACCACCGGAAGGGCCAACGGAAGAGGCGCATACATCTGCAAAAATGCGGATTGCCTTAAAAAAGCAGTAAAAAACAGAGGCCTGGAGAGATCCTTAAAGGTAAAGATACCAACTGACGTGCTGGAGCGAATGGAAAAGGAGCTTGGCTGATATATTGGATTCAAATAAAGTATACTCTTTGCTTGGCCTTTGTATGAGGGCCGGCAAGGTAAAGAGCGGAGAAACAGCTGTGATGGATGCGATCCGCAAAAACAAGGCATGTCTGGTGATCATCAGCTGTGATGCATCAGATAATACCACCAAACAGTTTAGTGATAAATGTAAGTATTATAACGTCCCGATCGTTTTCTTTGGCGACAAGGAGAGCCTGGGACATGCAATTGGTAAGGATGTTCGAACAAGTCTGGCAATAACGGACAAAGGTTTGTCACAGTCACTTCGGAAGAACTTACTCGATGAAACAAGTGGAGGAAATGCGAATGGCAAAAATTAAAGTATCAGAACTTGCAGGGGAGCTCGGCCTTGAATCAAAAGAGCTGCTGTCTTTTTTGCAGGAAAATGGTATAGAGGCAAAACGTTCAAATAGTTCTATCGAAGATGCAGACGCTGAGGTTGTCAGAAAGAGATTTGGCGGAGCAGCTAAATCAGGCGCTTCTGAGGCAAAAGCAGAGGAGAAACCTGCCAAGGAGCCTTTAAAAGAAGAAGCACCTGCACCAAAGGCAGAGCCTGAAGAAAAGAAGCAGGAGACAAAGGCTGCAGAGCCTTCACAGAAGCCGGCTTCACCAGAGAACAGACCTGCTAAAAGACCTGTTGAAGGCGCTGAGCCTCCTAAGAAAAAGAAGAAGATCATCGTTGTTACCAACACAGGTAATTCCCAGAGAGGCGGACAGAGCTCTCAGGGCGGCAACTCTGACAGAAACTTCAATAATCAGAGAAGAGACAACAGAAACGGTGCAAATAACAACAACCAGGGACAGAGAAGGGGAACTTTTGCTCAGTCTCAGAATGTATACCACCCAATCAAGCCTTTGACTGCACCTTCACAGCTTGAGAGCTACAGCAACAATGTAAGCAGATCATCTGCTCCCAAGCCTGCACCTAAGCCTGCAGCACCTGTTCAGGAAACAGCAGCACCTGTAACCAATACTGCACCTGTTCAGCAGGCACAGCAGCCACAGCAGCAGAGCGCACCTGCTCAGCATGCTCCAGCCAGAAATGCAGCACCTGTCCAGAACAACGATAACAGAGATAACAGGGATAACAGAAACAACAGAGACAACAGGGATAACAGAGACAACAGGGATAATAACAGAGACAACAGAGCACCTCAGAGAGGTGAGCGAAATAACTTCCAGGGTGGCAGAAACGACAGAAACGATAGAAACGACAACAGACCACAGGGAGGCGGAAACGGCAAGTTTGCCGGCGGCAAAGACGGCAGATTCGGTGCCAAGTTTGAAGGCAAGAACGGTCAGAGAGGCGGCTTCGAAGGCGCAGCTGACAAGCCAGAGGGCGGACACGATCAGAGACGTCGTCAGAACCAGGATAAGGATAAGAGGAACAAGAAGGACTTTGCTCTTGAGCAGGAAGAGATGATGCCAAGAAGCAAGCGCGTCGGAAGATTCATCAAGCCTGAGGTTAAGAAGGTTGAGGAACCTGAAGAGCAGATTAAAGTCATCAAGATTCCTGAGAAGGTTTCCATCAAAGAGCTGGCTGAGAAGATGAAGATGCAGCCATCAGTTATCATCAAGAAGCTCTTTATGGCAGGCCAGATCTCAACTGTAAATACCGAGCTTTCATATGAGGAAGCTGAGAACATAGCTATTGAGTACGACATCATCTGCGAGAAGGAAGTTCCTGTAGATATCATCGAAGAGCTTCTTAAAGAGGATGACGATGCACCTGAGACACTTAAGAAGAGACCTCCGGTTGTCTGCGTAATGGGTCACGTTGACCATGGTAAAACATCACTTCTTGATGCTATCCGTAAGACATCTGTTACAGACAGAGAGGCCGGTGGAATCACACAGAGAATCGGTGCTTACACAGTTTCAGTTAATGACCAGAAGATCACATTCCTTGATACTCCCGGTCACGAGGCATTCACAGCAATGCGTATGCGTGGTGCCAACTCAACAGATATCGCAGTTCTTGTAGTAGCTGCTGACGACGGTGTAATGCCTCAGACAGTAGAAGCTATCAACCATGCCAAGGCTGCAGAGGTTGAGATCATCGTTGCAGTTAACAAGATTGATAAGCCAAACGCCAACATCGACCGCGTTAAGCAGGAGATGACAGAGTACGGTCTTATCTCCACAGACTGGGGCGGAACAACAGAGTTCGTACCTGTATCTGCCAAGTCCGGTGAGGGTATTGAGGATCTTCTTGAGACCATCATCCTCACATCAGATATCTTAGAGCTCAAGGCCAACCCTGACAGAGAAGCAAGAGGACTTGTCCTTGAGGCAAGACTTGATAAGGGCCGTGGTCCTGTAGCAAACGTTCTTGTTCAGAAGGGAACACTTCATGTGGGCGACTTCATTTCAGCAGGAGCAAGCTCAGGTAAGGTAAGAGCCATGGTTGATGATAAGGGCAACAAGCTCAAAGAGGCTCGTCCTTCACAGCCTGTTGAGATCCTTGGACTTTCAGATGTTCCAAATGCCGGTGAGGTATTCCTTGGACACGAGACAGACAAGCAGGCCAAGCAGTATGCTAACACATACCTTCAGCAGCACAAGAAAGACCTTATCGAAGAGACCAAGGCTAAGATGTCTCTTGATGATCTGTACTCCAAGATCGAGGAAGGCAGACTTCAGGAACTCAACATCATCATCAAGGCTGACGTTCAGGGTAGCGTAGAAGCCCTTAAGCAGAGCCTTCTCAAGCTTTCCAACGAGGAAGTTGTTGTCAAGGTTATCCACGGTGGTGTTGGTGCTATCAATGAGTCTGATGTAACACTCGCAGCAGCATCAAACGCTATCATCATCGGTTTCGATGTGCGTCCTGACGCAACAGCTAAGAGCATGGCTGATCACGAAGGCGTTGAGATCAAGCTTTACAAGGTTATTTATCAGGCAATCGAGGAGATCGAGTATGCTATGAAGGGTATGCTTGCTCCCGTATACGAAGAGAGAATTACAGGACATGCCGAGGTTCGTCAGATCTTCAAGGCATCCAAGGTTGGTAACATCGCCGGTGCATTCGTCAAAGACGGTGTCATCAAGAAGGATTGCAAGGTACGTATCTTCAGAGCCGAGGAGCAGATCTTCGAAGGAGATCTCGGATCCCTTAAGAGATTCAAGGACGACGTCAAGGAAGTTAAGGAAGGCTTCGAGTGCGGTCTTGTATTTGACGGCTTCGACCAGATCAACGAAGGTGATGTGGTAGAGGCTTACGAGATGGTTGAGGTACCACGCCAGTGATGACCTTAACAAGAGGTAATATATGCGAAAGAATAGTAACAAAAACAGAAGAATAAACGGTGAAGTTCAGAAAGTTATTTCCGAAGCAATCCGCTACAGCAAGGACCCCAGGATCAGCCCCTTCACATCCGTCATGGACGTAGAGGTTGCTCCTGACCTTAAAACCTGTAAGGTATGGGTTACCGTAATGGGCAACGAAGAGGACAGAGAGAGAACACAGGAGGGACTCAAGTCAGCTTCCGGCTACATCCGCAGCACCCTTGCCAAGGAACTTAACATGAGATACACACCTGAGATCCGTTTCATCATGGATGATTCCATTGAGTATGCCATCAACATGTCCAAGAAGATTGATGAAGTTACAGCCAAGGACAATGAGGCAAGACTTGCAAGAGGCGAGAGCCTTGAGGAAGATACAGATGAAACAGATGCAGATACAGATCAGGAGGAAGAATGAAGATTGATGATCTGGTTGGCAGCGCAGGAACTATCGGTATAAGCGGCCACATCAGGCCTGACGGGGACTGCATTGGTTCCTGTATGGGACTTTATCTTTATCTGAAAAAGAACTATCCGGAGATAAGAACAGACGTCTTCCTGGAGACCATTCCTCCGGAGTACACGTTTTTAAAAGATATTGAGGATGTAAGATCCGATTTTGAGAGTGATGTGAAATCCTACGACCTTTTCTTTGTGCTTGACTGCTCAAAGGACAGGACGGGAGACGCCGAGAAGTATTTTGACGCTTCCAAAAAAACAGTTAATATCGATCACCACGTCAGCAATAAGGGATGTGGCGACGAGAATTATATTATTACCACAGCAAGCTCAGCATGTGAGCTGGTTTTCAATGTAATCGACCACGATAAGATGGATGTGGAGATTGCAAAAGCCCTTTACATGGGTATTGTGACCGATACAGGAGTATTCAAGTACAATAATACTTCTCCCAAGACCATGCAGGCGGCAGCAGAGCTGATCTCCTATGGCTTTGATTTTGGCGCCCTTATCGACCATGTCTTTTATGAAAAGACATATCTCCAGAACCAGATTCTGGGAAGAGCTCTTTTAGAGAGCATTATGCTGATGGACGGCAGATGCGTAGTATCCGTGATCTCCAAGCAGACCATGGAATTCTACGGAGCTACCAGCAATGATCTTGACGGAATAGTTAATCAGCTGCTTCTTACCATTGGAGTAGACTGCGCTATTTTCATGTACGAGATCGCACCGCTGGAGTACAAGGTAAGTCTTCGCAGCAGCGGAGCAGTAAATGTGGCCGAAGTTGCCGAGATGTTTGGCGGCGGCGGACATATGAGAGCTGCAGGATGCACTGTAAGCGGAACTTCCCACGACGTCATCAACAATATTACCAAGTATATTCACAAGCAGCTTTACGGTTGATCAAACAATACGAGGCAGTGGACAAAGGATACACTTTGCCCCCTGCTTCTTACATTTTGGAAGACAATGCAGAATAAATACAACGGACTAATCAATATTTATAAAGAGCCGGGATTTACCTCCAATGATGTGGTTGCCAAATTAAGAGGTATCCTCAGGCAAAAGAAAATTGGCCACACCGGAACTCTTGATCCCGACGCAGTGGGCGTTTTGGCTGTATGCCTTGGCACCGGAACCAAGCTGGTTGAGATGCTCACAGACCACGACAAGGAATATATTGCCGTGTGCAGACTGGGAGTGTCGACCGACACTCAGGATATGTCCGGAAACATCCTGGAGACAAACGAAGTAAATGTCACCAAGCAGGAGCTTCGTGATGCAGTCAAGAGCTTTGTGGGCGACTACGACCAGATTCCACCCATGTTTTCTGCGATCAAGCAGAACGGCAAAAAGCTCTACGAGCTGGCAAGAGAAGGCATAGAGGTTGAGCGCAAGGCACGCAGGATTCACATTGATGCCATAACCATTTTGGATGATTCACACCTTGAGGACGAACACCTCTTCACCATGGAAATAAAGTGTTCAAAGGGAACATACATCAGAACCCTCTGCCACGATATCGGACAGAGCCTCGGATGCGGAGCAGCAATGCAGCATCTGACCAGAACCAGAGTTGGAGCCTTTGGCATTGACAGTGCCGTTACTCTTTCTCAGGTGGAGACCATGAGAGATGACGGAACTCTTGAAGATATCATTCAGTCTCCGGAGTTCATCTTCCGCGACCTTGACAGACTCCATGTAAAGGACAGATCAAGAACCCTTTTGGAGAACGGCAACAGCTTCAGAAAAGACGCCATAGTGGATGAGAATCCCCAGGGCGTTAATGATGTGGAATACGAAAAAGAGATGTTTGCAGACGGCAATATGTTCAGAGTATACTCTGAGGATGAGACCTTTTTCGGGATCTATAAGTACAACGCCAGGACAAAGCTCTTTAACGTGGACAAGTTCTTTTACGAAAAAGACTGACAGGAGAAATACCTGCAAATGCAGATAATATCAGATACAACGCAGTTTCATATTGGAGAGAAGACCGCTGTTGCCATTGGCAAGTTTGATGGCATTCACTTAGGGCACAAGAAGCTTTTGGAGCACATCTTATCCCAGAAGAGCGACGGTCTAAAGAGCGTGGTCTTTACCTTTGACCCGCCGCCGGAGGAGTTCTTTACTGGGACTAAGATACCGCAGCTTTTTACCAGAGAAGAGAAGAGGGCAGCCTTTGAGGAGATGGGAATTGATATCCTGATCGAATTCCCTCTCACTGCAGAGACCGCGGCTACGGACCCTGAGGACTTTGTCAGACGCATTCTGGTGGGGCAGATAGGGGCAGACTTTATTGCCGCAGGAACAGACGTATCCTTTGGAAATAAGGGCCGTGGTGATCAATATCTTTTACGTAATCTGTCAAAAGAGATCGGCTATGAACTGGAGCTCATCGACAAAGTCAGGATAGATGACGCAGAGGTTTCCTCCACAAGAGTTCGCAACGAAGTCTCAGATGGCAATATGCCCATGGTTAAAAGACTTCTCGGCTACAACTACAGTATCAGCGGAGTTGTAGAGCATGGGCGCCACATAGGCCACACAATAGGCGTTCCGACAGTCAACCTGGTTGCACAGCCTGGCAAGCTCCTTCCGCCATACGGTGTGTATTCCAGCAAGGTCCACTTTGATGGCAAAACCTATGACGGAATGACCAATATCGGCAGAAAGCCTACTATTTCCGAAAAGGAACAGGTTGGAGCAGAGACTTACATCTATGACTTTGACGGAGATATTTACGGCAAGATGATAAAGGTTGAGCTCCTTAAATTCGTCAGACCCGAGATGAAATTCGACAGCATCGATGCCCTCAAAGCCCAGATAAAAAGCGACCTCGCCAGCGCAAGAGAGAAATAGACCTTTACACAAATGGTTAAGTGTGATAACATTAGTTGGTTGCAGTCGAATTTGACTGTGGCAGTAACAGAAACGACCTTTACTAACGGTCATGGACACTCCAACCGGACCTTGGTAACAGGCTGATTCGCAACACAGATTTAAAAGGAGAAAAAGAAATGATCACAAAAGAGAAGAAAACAGAAGTCATCAACAAGTTTGCCAGAAAGGCTGGCGACACAGGATCACCTGAGGTTCAGGTTGCTATTCTTACAGAGAGAATTCAGGAGCTCAACGCTCACCTTCAGAAGAACCCCAAGGATCACCACTCAAGAAGAGGTCTTCTTAAGATGGTAGGTCAGAGACGTAGCCTTCTTGGTTACCTCAAGAAGAAGGACATCGAGGCTTATCGTAAGCTTATCGCTGATCTTGGTCTGAGAAAGTAATTTATGACTGCAAAGGCGGGATATGGCTGATTAACGTCGGCTTATTCCGCTTTTCTACGTTTATGGGAATTTGCGCTATTTTGGCGCTTTTCTATAGAAGATGAAAACATGTTTAAATGCACACGCACCCGAAGTGCTGCCTGGATTTGCCGGCAGTGGAAGAGGGAAGGCGGATGAGCAGAAGGAGAAAAAATGGTAAAAACTTATTCAATGGAACTTGCCGGACGTACACTCAAGGTTGAGATCGGCAAGGTAGGAAAACAGGCAAACGGATGCGCATTCATGCAGTATGGCGACACAACAGTGCTCTGCACAGCAACTGCATCAGCTAAGCCAAGGGACGGAATTGATTTCTTCCCACTTTCAGTAGAGTATGGTGAGAAGTTCTACGCAGTAGGAAAGTTCCCTGGCGGATACAACAAGAGAGAGGGTAAGCCTTCAGAGAACGCTATCCTCACAAGCCGTGTAATCGATCGCCCTATGAGACCTCTTTTCCCTAAGGACTATCGCAACGACGTTACAATCGAGACTATGGTTATGTCAGTAGATCCCCAGTGCAGACCTGAGCTTGTAGCTATGCTCGGCGCTTCTGTATCTGTATCTATTTCAGATATTCCTTTCGACGGCCCCTGCGCAATGACACAGATGGGTATGATCGACGGAGAGCTTATTGTTAACCCTACTCAGGAGCAGTGGAACACAGGTGACCTCAAGCTTACAGTTGCATCTGTAGGACAGAAGGTTATCATGATCGAGGCCGGTGCTAACGAGATCCCTGAGGAGAAGATGAAGGAAGCTATCTACAAGGCACACGATATCAACCTTCAGCTTATCGAGTTCTTCAAGGGTATCGTAGCTGAGGTTGGTAAGCCTAAGCACGAGTACACAAGCTGCGCAGTTCCTGAAGAGCTCTTTGCAGCCATCAAGGAAGTTGTTCCTCCGGAGGAGATGGAGAAGGCAGTCTTCACAGATGACAAGCAGACAAGAGAAGGCAACATCGCAGAGATTACGGATAGACTATCAGAGAAGTTTGCAGATAACGAGGAGTGGCTTGCCATCCTTGGCGAAGCTATCTACCAGTACGAGAAGAAGACAGTACGTAAGATGATCCTCAAGGATCACAAGAGACCTGACGGACGTGATATCAAGCAGATCAGACCTCTTGCAGCAGAGATAGATCTTATTCCAAGAGTACACGGAAGCGCTATGTTCACACGTGGACAGACACAGATCTGTGACGTAGTAACTCTTGCTCCTCTTTCAGAGGCTCAGAAGGTTGAAGGACTTGACTCTTTTGCAGCAGACAAGAGATATGTACATCAGTACAACTTCCCAGCTTACTCAGTAGGTGAGACAAAGGTTTCAAGAGGACCCGGACGTAGAGAGATCGGACATGGTGCTCTTGCAGAGAGAGCACTTCTTCCTGTTCTTCCAAGCGTTGAGGAGTTCCCTTATGCAATCCGTGCCGTATCAGAGACTTTCGAGTCTAACGGATCAACATCAATGGCTTCAACATGTGCATCTTGCATGTCACTTATGGCTGCAGGTGTTCCTATCAAGAAGATGGTTGCAGGTATTTCCTGTGGTCTTGTAACAGGTGATACAGACGACGATTTCGTTGTTCTTACAGATATCCAGGGTCTTGAGGACTTCTTCGGAGACATGGACTTCAAGGTAACAGGTACAAAAGACGGTATCACAGCTATCCAGATGGATATCAAGATCCATGGTCTTACAAAGCCTATCGTTGAGACAGCTATCGCACAGTGCCGTGAGGCAAGATTCTTCATCATGGATGAGTGCATGAGCAAGGCTATCGCAGCTCCTCGTGCTGAGGTATCCAAGTACGCTCCTAAGATCGTATCTCTCCAGATCGATCCTGAGAAGATCGGCGATGTTGTAGGTCAGAGAGGAAAGACCATCAACGAGATCATTGCCAGAACCGGCGTTAAGATCGACATCACAGATGACGGTAAGGTTTCAGTCTGCGGTGAGGATCAGGCTATGATCGATAAGGCTGTAGATATGGTTAAGATCATTGTTACAGAGTTTGAGAAAGGCCAGATCTTCACAGGTAAGGTTGTAAGCATCAAGGAATTCGGTGCCTTTGTTGAGTTTGCTCCCGGCAAGGAGGGAATGGTTCACATCAGCAAGATCTCAAGAGAGAGAATCGATCATGTTGAGGATGTTCTCACACTTGGCGATACAGTTAAGGTTGTTTGCCTTGGCAAGGATAAGATGGGCAGAATCAGTTTCTCTATTAAGGACTGTGCACAAAACTGAGCACCAGGCGAGGTATTTCACGAGCCGTAGTACGAAGTTTGTTCCGGCGAGCCTGCATTTTAGGCGAGAGCGGAACTTCCTTGTGATAATGGAATTCTTCCAATATGTAAATTTCAGGGCCGGCATGCTTGTTCATACCGGCCTTTATTAAAAAAAGGAACCACATAAAATGAGTAATACAAAAGAAACCATTAACGAAATAAACAAGCGCCGCACCTTCGCCATCATTTCCCACCCCGATGCCGGTAAAACAACCCTCACCGAGAAATTCCTTCTCTACGGAGGAGCCATCAACATGGCGGGATCTGTAAAAGGTAAGGCCACAGCAAGACACGCTGTTTCGGACTGGATGGAGATTGAGAAGCAGAGAGGTATTTCCGTAACCTCCTCAGTTCTTCAGTTCAATTTCGAAGGCTGCTGCATCAACATTCTCGATACCCCTGGACACCAGGATTTCTCAGAGGATACTTACAGAACACTCATGGCAGCCGACTCAGCAGTCATGGTAATCGATGCCAGCAAGGGTGTAGAGGCTCAGACCAGAAAGCTCTTTAAAGTCTGCGCAATGAGCCATATTCCGATCTTCACCTTTATCAACAAGCTGGACAGAGATGCGATGGACACCTTTGATCTTCTTGATGATATCGAGAACAATCTTGGTATCGCCACATGCCCCATGAACTGGCCTATCGGTTCAGGTAAGAACTTCAAGGGAATCTATGACAGAAGAGAGGGTCACATCGTAACCTTCTCCGAGACCCAGAAGGGTACCAAAGAGGGAAAAGAGACTATCATCAATCTGGACGACAAGGCAGCCATTGACTCTGAGATCGGCCAGGATGCTTATGATAAGCTTACAGGCGAGATTGAGCTGCTTGACGGAGCAGGAGCCGAGTATGATCTTGAGAAGGTAAGAGCCGGAGAACTCACACCTGTGTTTTTTGGGTCAGCCCTCCAGAATTTCGGCGTAGAGCTCTTTTTACATCACTTCCTCAAGATGGCTACACCGCCAACAGGCAGAGTGTCAGCTGATGGTGAGAAGATCGATCCTCTCGAGAGGGATTTCACAGCCTTTGTATTCAAGATTCAGGCCAACATGAACAAGGCTCACAGAGACAGAGTTGCCTTCATGAGAATCTGCTCAGGAAGATACGATGCCGACAAGGAAGTTAAGCACGTTCAGAGCGGCAAGGTCATGAGACTTTCACAGCCCCAGCAGCTTATGGCAGATGAGAGAAAAATCCTGTCAGAAGCCTATGCGGGAGATATCATGGGTGTATTTGATCCCGGAATTTTCTCCATCGGAGATACCGTATGTATGCCCAAGGATAACGTTACCTACGAGGGAATTCCTACTTTCGCTCCCGAGCATTTTGCCAGGGTTCGCCAGGTTGATACCATGAAGCGTAAGCAGTTCGTAAAGGGTATCACCCAGATTGCTCAGGAAGGTGCCATCCAGATATTCCAGGAATTCAACACCGGTCTTGAGGAGATCATTGTAGGCGTTGTAGGTGTATTGCAGTTTGATGTATTAAAGTTTAGACTTGAGAGTGAGTATAATGTAGAGATCATCCTTGAGAACCTGCCGTATGAGTACATCAGATGGGTAGACAACGAGGATGTTGATATGGCTTCACTGGTGGGAACATCAGATATGAAGAAGATTAAGGACATGCACGACAGACCACTTCTTCTGTTTATCAACGAGTGGAGTGTTGGCATGACCATGGAGAGAAACAAAGGACTTGTACTCTCTGAGTTCAAGAAGAACTAAGAAGCTTTGGGGAGGTTTTATTTTTGAAGGGAGTCATGAAGACAGTTAAAAGAGCTTTGGGAGTAATGCTGGCTACCGCATTAACAGCGGGGGCTTTAGTGGGATGCCAGTATGAGAGCTTTGATGATTATCTAAAGGCTCTTGGAATAAAAGACCCGACAGTATATAACGACGATATCTTTGAACCTACCGGTGCGGATGATGTCTATGTAACATCCCAGGATGTGCCTGCTGATAAGGAACAGGATTCTGCTGCGTCGTTTGCAGATGCAGAGGCCCAGGCCACTGAGAATGCCACAGAGGAAATTATCCCTGATGTCGCCAGTGGTGAGAGTGGGGCAGATGCGGCCACGATCAGCAGCACTGATGCAACCGCACCAGGTAGCACAGATGCAGCTACAACCACAGCCAGTGTGGCCCCTGGACACGAAGGTAAGGAGCAGGCTACAAACGCAGCTCCGGCAGATGCCACCATTGCACCGGGATACAAGAAGGCTAACGAAACCGACCTCGATGATAAGATGAAGGCCGCCAGAGTGGCCATAGGTCTTACTGATGAAGGAATCGCAAACCTTAAGAACAAGCAGAAGGGACTCTATGCATATGACCGTCTTACGGACTCCGGTCAGACTCTCTATGTGGAGATCCTTACAATTCTTAATACTCTGTCAAAAGACATCATCGTTTCAACCACCAGTGACGAAGCAATTGAGCTGGTATTTGATTATGTAATGGCAGATCACCCGGAGATCTTTTACGTGGATGGATATCAGTACACAAATTATTCAGTGGGTGATACCATCACCAAGATCTCTTTTACCGGAAATTATCTATATGATGCCAACGAAGTGGCAAGACGTCAGACTCAGATCAATGACGGCGTGGCAAGATGTCTTGCGGGAGCACCATCCTCCGAGGATGATTACTATGTCATCAAGTATATCTACGAGTATCTTATCGCCAATATAGACTATGACGTGAATGCTCCGGACAACCAGAATATCTGCTCGGTATTTATAAACGGCAGAAGTGTGTGCAACGGTTATTCCAAGGCAGCACAGCTGCTTCTCAATAAACTGGGAATTCCAAGTACTCTTGTCACAGGTACTGTTAATACCAAGAACGCCAAAGGTGTAAGGCACGCATGGAACCTGGTTTTGTGCAACAATACTTACTACTATCTGGATGTGACATGGGGCGATGCCTCCTACCAGACAGTGTCGGGAGAGAGCGCAGATGCATCCAAGCTTCCGGATGTGAACTATGATTATCTCAATGTTTCAACTCAGGAGATAACCAGAAATCATTCCATTTCTGACTTGATCAGAATGCCTGCATGCAACAGCATGAATGACAATTATTATGTCAGAGAGGATGAGTATTTTAACATGGCGGAGCTTGCGCTGGTGGCAGAGCTCTTTGACCGCCGCTACAAAGACGGCAGCAAAAATGTAACCATTAAGTGTGCGACAGACGGGGTGTACAACGAACTTTTTGCCCAGCTGATAACGGACAGAAAGGTCTTTGATTACCTGCAGGGTGACACCTCTCAGGTATCGTATACTACGTTTGAAGACACCAGAACAATCATATTTTGGTTATAGGGCGGGTTAATGTGGTATAATAGAGTGGATGTAGCGTGACGAGAGCGGAGCAGAGTCATGCGGTTGTCACGGTTTGAATAAAAGGAATTCAAAATCGGATGATTTAATGAATAAAAGGAAGGCATAAGGCATGAGTAAAAGTACAGCAGAAGTAGGATCAGTCAAAATCGCAGATGATGTTGTAGCCAGAATCGCAGCACTGGCAGCCCTTGAGGTTGACGGCGTTTCAGCAATGGCAGGCAATTACACCAGCGATGTCCTTGAGAAGGTCAGCAGAAAGAACATTTCCAAGGGTGCCAAGGTTATAGTAGGTCAGGGCGAGGTCAAGGTTGATCTGGCACTTATGATGGCTTACGGCTTCAATATCCCGGCAACCTGTCAGCAGGCTCAGACCCGTGTCAAGGCTTCTATTGAGAATATGACCGGTCTTGAGGTTACAGATGTCAACATCAGGATCGCAGGCATCACAATGCCTGAAGCATAAGAAGGATTTAAAATATGAATAGAACAGAACTTAGAGAGCAGGTTTTTGAACTGCTCTTTCGCGTTGAATTCAATTCCATGGAAGAGATGTCAGAGCAGGAAGAGCTCTTTACCCAGACCTCGGATACCGAGATCAGTAAGGCAGATGCTGACTACATCAGAGATAAATATGAGAAGATAGCTGAGAAGCTTCCTGAGATTGATGAGGCAATTAATAAGGAGACTACCGGCTGGAACACCAGCAGGATCGCCAAGGTGGACCTTACCATCATAAGGCTCGCCGTATACGAGATCAAATATGACGATTCCGTTCCTACAGGAGTTGCTATTAACGAAGCGGTTGAGCTGGCCAAGAAGTACGGTCAGGACGGATCACCGGCCTTCGTAAATGGAGTGTTAGCGAAATTTGCGCAGTGAATATACAGTCACACAGGTCAACACATACATAAAGAACATGTTTGCCCAGGACTTTCTTCTTAAGGGGCTCACCGTTAAGGGAGAGATCGGGGGATGCAAGTACCACACATCCGGACACATATACTTTACACTCAAGGATGGTGGTGCTGCTTTAGCCTGCGTGATGTTTGTTTCTGACCGGGCGCGGGGCCTGAACTTCCAGATGAAGGAAGGACAGCAGGTCAAGGTCAGCGGCTATGTAAGTGTATACGAAAGAGATGGTAAATACCAGCTCTATGCCAGATCGATCGAACTGGACGGAGCCGGAGCTCTCTATGAGAGATTTGAGGAACTAAAGAAAAGATTACAGGAATCGGGCATGTTCTCCGAGGAGTACAAACAGCCCATTCCCAAGTACATACGAACTCTCGGTGTTGTGACAGCACCTACGGGGGCCGCTGTACGTGATATTATCAACGTTGCGACCAGACGTAACCCCCATATCAAGATCATTCTTTATCCTGCCATAGTACAAGGCGAAAAGGCCGCCGAGAGCATAGTAAAGGGCATTGAAGTTTTGTCCTGCTCTGAGGCTGATGTGATCATCGTTGGACGTGGCGGAGGTTCTATAGAAGATTTATGGGCCTTTAACGAGGAGATTGTCGCTCAGGCAATTTTTGACTGCCCGATTCCAGTTATTTCAGCAGTTGGACATGAAACAGACACTACAATTGCAGATTTTGTCTCTGACAGAAGAGCACCTACGCCTTCCGCAGCGGCAGAATTAGCGGTTTTTGAATACGACAGATTTGTGCAGGATCTGCAGGACTATTCCGGAATACTCCAGACCAGAATGGAGAGGAAGCTCACTCTTTTAACCAATGAGGAAAAGAGATATGCCCAGGCCCTTAAACACCTTAGCCCGGCTGGAAGGATCAGGGACAGACTCCTTCGTATGGATCAGCTCCAGGATGCACTGAACATGCTGATGGAGAAGAGGATCCGGGCGGCAAGGACGCAGCTTAGCGTAGATGTGGAGAGGTTAAAGGGCTTATCACCACTGGACAGACTTAAGGGTGGATACTCATATGCCTGCGACGCAACAGGAAAGAGCGTCAGGAGCATTAAGGGAGTATCAGCAGGAGATGAGCTTTCAGTGTACGTAAGCGATGGCCTTATAAAGGCCAGCGTCACCGGAACGCAGCAGGCAGATTTTTTGACACAGGACGAATAAACAGATAAGGGAGCCGATTATGGCAGCAAACAAGCAAGAGGAAGCGAATCTTTCAATAGAGGAAGCTTTCGCAGAGATAGATGAGAAGATCAAGGCCCTTGAGGCAGAGGACATCTCCTTAGAGGACTCTTTTAAAGAATACAAAGAAGGCATGGAGCTCTTAAAGTATTGCCACCAGGCAATTGAGAGCGTTGAGCAGCAGGTTAAGAAGATTGCCGAGGACGGCACTTTGGAGGACTTTGAGTAAATGGGTAGTAGCGCCTTTGAGGATGAGCTGCTAAAGAGAGCAGCGTATTTTGAGGATATTCTGCAGAGCTTTCTTCCTGTGGAGGAGGGCTTTGCCAAGACTGTTATAGAAGCCATGAACTACAGCCTTCTGGCAGGAGGCAAGCGCCTTCGCCCTGTTATGATGCTGGAGTCCTACAGACTCTTTGCCGGTCAGGACGCAGACGACAGTATTTTAAGACCATTCATGGTGGCCATGGAGATGATCCACACCTACTCTCTGGTTCACGATGATCTCCCTGCTATGGACAACGATGAGTACAGAAGAGGCCGCAAGACAACCCACGTGGTTTACGGCCCGGGCATGGCGACCCTTGCAGGAGACGGACTCCTTAACCTGGCATTTGAGACCGCCATCAAGGGGGCAGTCAGGGGAAAAGAGCTGCCGGAGTACGACGGAGAAACAGCAAACAGATACCTTGCAGCACTGGAGGTACTCTCCACAAAAGCAGGAATCTACGGCATGGTAGGCGGACAGTGTGCAGACATCTGCGCTGAGAACGGATCCCACCCCGAGGGCGTTTCAGAGAAAAAGGTCCTTGCCTACATCGATGAGAACAAGACAGCTGCCCTTATCGAGAGCAGCCTTATGATAGGAGCCATAATAGGCGGAGCTAACGCATCCCAGATTCAGAAAATTGAGAGAGTAGGAAGCAATGTGGGAATCGCCTTCCAGATCCAGGACGACATTCTGGACATCGAAGGAACCGCAGAGGAGCTGGGTAAGCCAATTGGCTCAGATATCCGCAACGAAAAGACCACTTACGTTAGCCTCTATGGCATGGATGATGCCAAGGCTAAGGTAAAAGAGCTGTCCACAGAGGCAGCAGATATTCTTGAGGAGTTTGGATATAAGGATTCCTTCCTTGGAAGATTATTTGAGTATCTGATTTACCGCAAGAAATAAGAGTTAACAGGAGTAGAACATGCTTCTTGATCAGATAAATGCTACAGGTGACATCAAGCAAATACCTCAGTCCAGATATCCTGAGCTGGCTCAGGAAATCAGGGACTTTCTCATAGACAAGATATCCAAAACCGGAGGACATCTTGCCTCTAATCTTGGCGCTGTTGAGCTGACTATGGCTCTTCATGTCGCTCTTGATCTGCCCAAAGATAAGATAATATGGGACGTGGGACATCAGTCCTACACTCACAAGCTCCTTACCGGAAGGAAAGAGGGCTTTGATACATTAAGACAGTTCGGAGGCATGAGTGGATTTCCCAAGAGATGCGAGTCCGATGCCGACTGCTTTGATACAGGTCACAGCTCCACATCTATTTCCGCGGGCCTTGGAATGGTCAAGGCAAGAGATTTAAAGGGCGAGGACTACGCTGTTGTTTCAGTGATCGGCGACGGCTCACTGACAGGCGGCCTTGCTTATGAAGCCATGAACAACGCCTCCAAGCTGGAGACTAACTTTATCATCATCCTCAACGACAATGAGATGTCCATCTCAGAAAGCGTTGGAGGTATGGGCAAGTACCTCAACAATGTGCGTACAGCACAGGGGTACCTTAACCTGAAAGAAGACGTATACGCTCAGCTTCGCACCAGCACCAAGGTGGTAGATTCCATCAGAAGAGCCAAGAACAGCTTTAAGCAGCTCTTCGTACCGGGAATGGTGTTTGAGAACCTGGGTATAACATATCTTGGTCCTGTTGACGGCCACGACACTGCAGGTCTTATAAGAGCCATCAAGGAAGCCAGAAAGGTCAAAAAGGCCGTTATGGTCCACGTGGTTACCAAGAAGGGCAAGGGATACGAGCCGGCTGAAAAGCATCCGGCAAGATTCCACGGCACAGAGCCCTTTATCGTGGAGAACGGACTTCCCAGTAATCCCAGGACAACTGCCAACTACCAGGATATCTTTTCCACTGTTATGTGTAAGCTTGGAGCAAGAGATAACAAGGTAGTTGCCATCACGGCAGCCATGGCAGATGGAACGGGACTTAAGAGATTCCGCAACATGTATCCAGACAGATTTGTGGATGCGGGCATTGCAGAGGAGCATGCCGTTACTTTTGCAGCGGGTCTTGCCACAGGTGGCTACAAGCCTGTGTTTGCGGTTTATTCATCCTTCCTTCAAAGGGCATATGACCAGATTCTTGAGGATGTATGTCTTCAGAACCTTCCTGTGGTATTTGCGATCGACAGGGCAGGACTGGTTGGAAGTGATGGAGAGACCCATCAGGGAATCTTTGATCTGTCCTATATGTCATCCATGCCAAATATGCATGTAATGGCTCCTAAGAACAAGTGGGAGCTCTCAGATATGCTCAAGTTCGCAGTGACCTTCAACGGCCCTACTGCCATCAGATATCCAAGGGGCAACGCCTATGACGGACTTGCAGAGTTCAGAGCACCCATTGAGATGGGCAAGTGCGAGCCTATCTATGAGGAAAAAGACATATGCCTTCTTGCAGTTGGCAGCATGGTCAAGATTGCAGAGCAGGTAAGAGTTCTTTTAAAGGACAGAGGATATAAGTGCTCGCTGGTCAATGCGAGATTCGTAAAGCCTATAGATACAGCCTATATCCACAGAGCAGCAGGTGATCACAGACTCTTCGTTACCATGGAGGAGAATGTGGCAAGCGGAGGCTTTGGCGAGAAGGTCAGAGGCTATATTGACGAAAACAGGCTGGATGCCAATGTTTTGTCTATAGCAATTCCAGACCAGTTCATAACCCACGGCAGTGTGGACAAGCTTCTTAAGGAGCTTCGTATGGATGCCCGGTCCATTGCCGAGAGAATAATAGATGAAATACAAAGGTAAATAAACATATGGCTAAAGATAAAGAGAGACTGGATGTCATTCTTGTTGGCAGAGGTCTTGCACCCTCCAGGGAGAAGGCAAAAGCCCTTATCATGGCGGGAGATGTCTTTGTAAACGGACAGAGAGAGGATAAGCCCGGAACCACCTTTGAGGAGTCCAAGATAAAGACCCTTGAGGTGAAGGGAGATACACTTCCCTACGTCAGCAGAGGCGGACTTAAGCTGGAGAAGGCAGTTAAGAATTTCGGATTTTCACTGGATGGCAAGGTGTGTATGGACATCGGTGCATCCACCGGAGGGTTTACGGACTGCATGCTCCAAAATGGTGCTAAGAAGGTTTACTCCGTTGATGTAGGTCACGGACAGCTTGACTGGAAGCTTCGCAGTGATGAGCGTGTTGTCTGCATGGAGAAGACCAATTTCAGATATATGGTAAGGGATGACATTGATGATGATCTGGACTTTGCGTCATGCGATGTGTCTTTTATCTCACTGACCAAGATATTACTTCCGGCCAGACGGCTGCTCAAGGACGGAGCAGAGATGGTATGTCTTATAAAGCCCCAGTTTGAAGCGGGCAAGGATAAGGTCGGCAAGAAGGGGGTTGTGCGAGACTCACAGGTTCACAGCGAGGTAGTGCACAGGATTTTTGATTTTATGGGCGTTGCGGGATTTGAGGTTCTGCATCTGGATTTTTCGCCCATCAAGGGTCCTGAGGGAAATATAGAATATCTGATCCACATAAGAAAAGATCCTTCGCAAAATGCCAGAGTAGCAGAGCTTACAGAGGCGGAAGGCGAAAAACAGTTGGCTATCATAACACAGGAGGGAAGCGGGATCTCTTTTGAAAAAGAGAACAACGCCCTTGTTGAGGATGCAGTGGCCAGGGCAGCGGCAGAACTCCATTAGGGGGAATATGGAAAAGTTTTGTATTGTTACAAACAGGAACAAGGATAAGGATCTACAGCTAACATGTCATATCAAAGACTATCTGGAGCAGAGGGGGAAGACCTGCATCATCGCCAAAGATAAGACCGAGGAGGATCCGCTTCTGGTGACCAGAAGGCACCTTAGCGTTATCCCTGAGGATACGGATCTGTGCATAGTCCTTGGCGGCGACGGCACCATGCTTCAGGCAGCCAGGAGTATCGCGTATCTTGATATTCCGATGGTGGGAGTTAATCTTGGCACTATGGGGTATCTGGCTGAGGTTGAGGCCAGCGGTGTTGACAGCGCGCTGGATAAGATCCTTGCCGGAGAGTATGAGATCGAGGACCGCATGATGCTCCGGGGAAGTCTTGAGGGCAAAAAAGATTATTCCCTTAATGACATCATTGTAACAAGATACCAGGATATATCCACAATCGGATATAATATATATATCAATAACCAGTTCCTTTGCAGCTATCATGCTGACGGCCTTGTGGTGGCAACACCTACGGGCTCAACGGGTTACAACATGTCGGCTGGCGGCCCGATCATCGAGCCTTCAGCCAATATGATACTGGTAACCCCCATCTGTCCCCATACACTTAATACCAGGAGCCTTGTCTTTTCACCGGGCACCCTTATTACGGTGGAGCTTATGAAGGCCAGGGACGGAGGCAATCAGAAGGCTATCGCAAGCTTTGATGGTAGTGGAACACTCCTGATGAATACAGGAGACAAGATAGAAATTAAAATGTCCAAGAAGACGACTAAAATACTAAGGCTTGGTAAGGTCAGCTTCCTGGATGTGATAAGTAAAAAATTCGAGAGGTAATAGAAAGGAGAGTAATACCTTGAAGAAGAACAGACACGACAAGATAATTGAAATTATCAATGCAAACGAAGTGGAGACTCAGGATCAGCTGGCCACACTGCTCAAAAATGCAGGTTACGATGTAACGCAGGCAACTGTTTCCAGAGACATCAGACAGATGAAGCTCACCAAACAGGTTACACCTGAAGGTAAGCAGAAATATGTCTATACCACTGCAGATCCGGAAGTTATGCACGACAAGTATGTCCATGTGCTCAGAGCCGGCTTTGTAAGTGCTGATGTGGCAGGAAATCTTCTCGTTATCAGAACAGTGTCAGGAATGGCTATGGCGCTTGCTACAGCTATTGATGCACTCGAGATGCCTGAGATTGTGGGCTGCATCGCCGGAGATGATACTATCTTCGTGGCCATTAAGACAAAAGAAGAAGCCACTATGGTGCTGAAGAACTTCAAGGCTATGATAGACAGAGGATAAAATGCTATACAGTTTACATGTTAAGAATCTTGCTCTTATCAAGGAGCAGGAGATTGAGTTTTCAAAAGGGCTCAATATTCTCACCGGTGAGACGGGCGCAGGAAAATCCGTGGTCATTGGGTCAGTGAACCTGGCTCTTGGTGCCAAGGCGGATGCGTCCCTCATAAGGACCGGTGAGGAGTACGCCCTTGTGGAGCTTGTTTTTGGGGTGGATAATCCGCTCCAGAGAAAGCTCCTGGAGGAGATGGATATTCCCATTGAGGAAGACGGGACCCTGGTTTTGCAGCGCAAGATCATGCAGGGCAGGAGCATTTCCAAGGTTGGGGGAGAAAGTGCTTCGGCGAGACAGCTGAAGGACATCTCTAATATTCTAATCAATATTCACGGTCAGAATGACCATCAGGAACTACTCCACAGGAAAAAGCATATAGAGATACTTGATGACTACTGCCAGGATGGACTGACAGGATTATTAAGTGACCTGTCGGCTGAGTATTCCCACATGAAGGCTCTGGAAAAAGAGCTCTCGGAGACGGACATGGATGAGAGCGCCCGGATCAGGGAAAAAGAGCTTCTGGAGTACGAGACCGGGGAGATCGAGAGCGCAGAGATTGTTCCCGGAGAGGATGTGGAGCTGGAGAGCAGCTATCACAGAATGGTCAACAGCCAGAAGATATCGGGAGCGGTTTATCAGGTTTCATCAATGATCAGCTCAGGAGATGGCGAGGAGTCTGCTTCTGACATGGTCGGAAGGGCAGTCAGGGAGCTGTCGTCTGTGGTGTCGTACGACAGTCAGTTAGGAGACCTGCTGTCGCAGCTTTCGGATATAGAGAATCTCCTGACGGACTTTGGCCATTCCATATCGGATTACATCAGTGATCTGGAATTTGACGGAGAAAAATTCAAGGAGACTGAGGACAGACTAAATGTCCTTAATCACCTTAAGGATAAATACGGCGGAAGCCTTGAGAAGGTTTTGGAGTACTACGAGGAGCAGTCCAAAAAGCTTGAGGTTTTAAACGATCTTGAAGCCCACAGAGAAAGGCTGACCGGGGAGCTTAGTGAATCCAGGTCGAAAGCTCTTTTGCTGTGTAAGAAGATCTCAGATGTCCGCAGAAAGGGTGCTAAAGGCCTTGCCGACAAGCTTCGCGGGGCACTGATCGACCTGAACTTCCTGGATGTTAAGTTTGAGATTGAAGTCAGAAGTGATGAGGATAAGATAACCTCAAGGGGCTACGATGAAGTGGAGTTTATGATATCCACTAACCCCGGCGAGGACCTTCGTCCCCTTGATCAGATAGCCAGCGGCGGTGAGCTCTCCAGGATCATGCTGGCGCTTAAGAGTGTAGTCGCTGACAGAGATGATATCAGCACTCTGATCTTTGACGAGATTGATGCCGGAATCAGTGGTAAGACTGCCTGGAAGGTGTCCCAGAAGCTGGGAGAGTTATCCAGGGAGCACCAGATCATATGCATCACACACCTGCCACAGATAGCAGCCATGGCTGATACCCATTTCATGATCGAAAAGGGGCTTGATAACGGCAGGACAGTTACAGACATCACAAGGCTCAGTGAAGAGGATTCCGTAAAAGAGCTATCCAGGCTCCTGGGCGGCGATTCCATCACGGAGGCAGTAGTTACCAACGCACGAGAGATGCGAAAGATGGCAGAGGAAACAAAAAGAGGTTAACGGAAATGACAATCGACAATGATGATCTTATGAACAGCATACTCGCATCCCTTGGAAGGATAGATACCATATCCCTGGATGAGATTCCAAACATTGATCTTTACATGGATCAGCTTACGTCCTTTATGGATGAGAGGCTTAAAAAGACTACCCGCCATCCCGAGACGGATAAGATCCTGACAAAGACCATGATCAATAACTATGCCAAGAATAATCTTTTGCCGCCCCCGGTGCGCAAGAAGTATTCCAAGGATCATCTGATTCTTCTGATATTCATTTATTACTACAAGAGCATTTTGTCGATCAGCGATATCCAGACTCTGATAGAGCCGCTTAAGTCCAGGTTCCATTTAAGCGATGATGAGTTCAACCTCAGCAATATCTACGAGACCGCCTACGAGCTTCAAAGTGAGGAGCTGGAGCCGGTTATAGAGGACCTGAAAAAGAAATACGAGAGATCCTTAAAGACCTATGAGGATGAGAACATTCCTGATGATATGAAGAACAGGATGCAGCTGTTCTCCTTCATAACACTTTTGTCCTATGATGTTTATGTGAAAAAGCTGCTTATCGAGAAGATAGTTGACAACATAAACATGGAGGAAAGTGCAGCGCAGGATTCCAAAAAGAAGAATAAGACCAAGGAAAAGTAAGAATGGGAATTTATGATACACTGAACGCGCAGCAGAAGAAAGCAGTGCTGCAAACCGACGGACCAGTGCTGATACTGGCCGGAGCCGGATCAGGCAAGACCAGGGTTTTAACCCACAGAGTAGCCTACCTGATCGATGAATGCGGTGTCAATCCCTGGAACATCATGGCTATAACCTTTACCAATAAGGCAGCCGGCGAGATGAGGGAAAGGGTTGATAAGATAGTAGGATTTGGAGCCGAGAGCATCTGGGTTTCAACCTTCCACAGCAGCTGTACCAGGATACTGAGAAGATATGCGGATAAGATTGGGTACAGCAACAATTTTACCATCTATGATGCGGATGATTCCAAAGCTCTGATGAAGGATGTCTGCAAGAGATTTCAGCTGGAGACAAGTCAGCTCAAGCTCCGGAATATCATGGGCATCATATCCAAGTGCAAGGACAATCTTGTAAGCGTTGATGAATATGCTCTTTCTGCAGGAAATGACTATATCAAGACAAGGGTTTCAAAGGCTTACAGGGAATATCAGGATGCACTTAAGAAGAATAATGCATTTGATTTTGACGACCTGATCATGAAGACGGTGGAGCTGTTCAGGAAGAATCCTGACGTTCTGGAGTCTTATCAGGACAGGTTTAAGTACATCATGGTGGATGAGTATCAGGACACCAATACTGCACAGTTTGAGCTTATCAGGCTTCTGGCTGACAAGAACCGCAATCTCTGCGTTGTGGGTGATGATGACCAGAGTATCTACAGGTTCAGAGGTGCCAACATTAGGAATATCCTGGATTTTGAGAAGGTGTACAAGGATGCGACGGTTATAAAACTGGAGCAGAACTACCGCTCAACCCAGCAGATCCTTGATGCGGCTAATGCGGTTATCTGCAACAACTCCGGGCGTAAGGATAAAGCTCTTTGGACTGATGAAAAGGACGGAGAGAAGGTTAAGCTGCGGGAGTTTGATACTGCAGGAGAAGAGGCCGAGTTCATCGCATCTGAGATTGGAAAGCTTAAGAGAAACGGTAAACTCTCTTATGATGAGACAGCGGTTCTCTACAGGACCAATGCCCAGTCCAGACTTTTGGAGGAGCGCTTTGTTTACGAGGGAATCCCCTATGATATCGTAGGTGGAACCAATTTCTATTCAAGGCGTGAGATAAAAGACCTTCTGGCGTACCTCAAGACCATCGAGAGCGGAATGGATGACATCTCCGTTCGGCGTATCATAAACGTGCCAAAGAGGGGCATCGGTGCAACCACTATTGAGAATGTTCAGACCTATGCCAATGAGAGGCAGATAAGCTTCTTTGAGGCGTTGTGCGAGGCTGATCAGATAATGACTATATCCAGAGGCACGGCTAAGCTGACTGATTTCGTTACTATGATCAGGGCTTTCAGGACCAAGCAAAAGAGCATGTCTCTGGAGGAGTTGCTTAAGGACGTCATCGACACTGTCGGATATATGGATTATCTCAAGACTTTAGATGATGACGATGACAGCGGCGATAATGACAGAGCCGGAAACGTGGATGAGCTTATTTCCAAGATCGCTGCCTATGAGGAAAATGAGGAGATTGAGCAGCCTACTCTGACGGGATTTTTGGAGGAGGTAGCTCTTGTTGCTGATATAGACAGGATCGGTGATGACAACGAGAAGGTGCTTCTCATGACTCTTCACAGCGCCAAGGGACTGGAGTTTGAAAATGTGTATCTGGCAGGAATGGAAGAGAATGTCTTCCCCAGCTATATGACACTTCAGTTTGAGGACTCTGATCCTGAGGGTATTGAAGAGGAGAGAAGGCTTGCATACGTTGGTATTACCAGAGCTAAAAAGCATCTTACTCTGACTGCGGCCAGACGCAGAATGGTAAGGGGTGAGACCCAGTACAATCGCCTCAGCAGGTTTGTGGAGGAGATCCCAAGACAGCTCCTTGACTGCGAGAAGCCTTTGACAGCAGCTTCGTTCCTCTATGACGGAGGAGAGTCCATTGATGACTTTGAAGGCGTTGATGGATTTGGCGGATCTGATGATGATTATCCATCTGCAACTTCAGGGATTAAGAGTGCGTATGCTAAGGGATTTGCTAATAAGGGAGCCGGCAGCTCTTTTGACAAAGGGCGCTCTGAACTGGCCAGCACCTATAAATTAAAGGCTAAGCCAAAGCCCAAGGTTACCAAGCCCAGGGCGGTTCCGGACAAGCCATACATCGCAGGAGCAGGAGCAACACATGCCAAGGGACAGCTGGCGGGGCTCTCAAAGGGAATGCCCATGAAGGCAGCAGCTCCCGATTACGGCGTGGGGGACAAAGTGTCTCACATCAAGTACGGAGTGGGAGTTGTGACATCTCTGGAGGAAGGACCGAGGGATTACAAGGTCACTGTTATGTTCGATGACTGCGGCCAGAAGATAATGTATGCGGCATTCGCAAAACTGAAGAAGTGCTAAATTTGTGGTATAATGTGAGTATAATTTAAATTCTATGGAGGGGATACCAATGGAAGTAAAATCAAAGTTTGAAGACTTAATCGAGATGACACGCATCAATGATATTTTAGACAGAAGAGAGGCTGCAAGCTCCAAGAAGGCTTCCACCATTATCCTTTGGGTTCTGGCTGTACTCGGTGCGATCTCAGCAGTAGCTATTATTTCATTCCTTGTTTATCGCTATATGACTCCTGCATTTGAGGATGATTATTATGATGACGACTTCGATGATTTCGAAGATGATTTTGAGGATGAGGATTTCGCAAGAGAAAGCTGATTTACGTGAAGAAAAAAGACATTATTGAGGGAATCGTCAGGAAGGTTGAATTCCCCAACAAAGGAATAGTTGAAACCGATGAAGGGAAGGTCGTTGTAAAAGGCGTCCTTCCTGATCAGAAGGTTTCTATACAGATACAAAAGGTCCGCAAGGACAGGGCAGAGGGAAGGCTGGTTGAAGTGCTGGAAGAGCCCTCGGATGCCCACGAAAGTCCCTGCATCCACTTCGGAAAATGTGGAGGATGCAGTTATCTTACCATGCCCTATGTCAAGGAGCTTGGACTTAAGGAACAGCAGGTCAAGACTCTTTTAAAGAGTGCGGTGGACAGACAGGAAAGCAAGTTTACCTGGGAAGGTATCAAGACCAGCCCGGTTAAGTTTGCGTACAGAAATAAGATGGAGTTCACCTTTGGTGACTCAAGTATAGGTGGCCCCCTTTGTCTTGGAATGCACAAGAGGGGCAGTTTTTATGACATCGTCACGGTCAGCGGATGCAGGATTGTGGACGATGATTACAAGGCCATTCTCTCAGCGACTCTGGATTATTTCTCGCCAATGTATGAGAGGAAGGAGATCTCTTTTTACCATAGGATGAAGCAGGTTGGTTATCTGCGTCACCTCCTTGTGAGGAAGGCAGTAAGGACCGGAGATATCCTGGTTGATCTTATCACTACAACTCAGGAGGAGCATGATCTGACAGGATTCAAGGATATGCTTCTTTCCCTGGATCTGACCGGAAGACTTGCTGGTATTCTTCATACCCGCAACGATTCGCTGGCGGATGCGGTAATCGATGAGGGCACAGAGATCCTCTACGGCCAGGACTATTTCTACGAATATCTGCTGGGAATGAAGTTCAGGATCACTCCGTTCTCATTCTTCCAGACCAACAGCCTCAGTGCAGAAGTTCTGTACCAGACTGTAAGGGGTTATATCAAGAGTCTTTATGACCAGAAGAAGATCAGTAAGGACGAGGTCATCTATGACCTCTACTCCGGCACCGGCACCATCGCCCAGCTTCTTGCACCTGTGGCCAACAAGGTCATCGGCGTTGAGATTGTTGAGGAGGCCGTTGATGCTGCCAGAGAAAACGCCAAGCTCAACCGCCTGGACAACTGCGAATTTATCTGTGGCGATGTGCTTAAGGTCCTTGATGAGATTGAGGATAAGCCGGATCTTATTATTCTGGATCCGCCTCGTGATGGTATCAATCCCAAGGCGCTGCAGAAGATTATTGGTTATGGGGTTCGCTATATGATCTATGTTTCCTGTAAGCCTACTTCTCTTGCCCGTGATCTTGAGATCCTTCAGGCTGCGGGATATGAGATGACCAGAGCGGTTGGTGTGGATCAGTTTCCGTGGACGAATCATGTTGAGACAGTAGTCCTTCTGACTAGGACCGAAGGGACGACGTCGGAAGGCTAACGCTGTCCATGCGATAGATGTCCAAGAGTCGGAGCTTAAGGCGAACGACGATTGGAGACATCGAACCGCTGAAACCGTCGTCCTGTTAACGAAGACAAGCGGTAGCGAAGGCTGAGTGTTACAGGCGCGGTTGTTCTGGCGAGCCCCGTATTTTGGGGCGAGAGCAGAACTTCCTTGTGAAAAAGTGGTGGGACGGCATACGGGTTTGAGGCGGCTTTAGAAGGAAACATGTCGACTAAAATCGAAGCAAAAATTATGTACTTTTAGCGGACAATGAACTTTGGGGGATAGGCAAAAAGACTTATCTGCGGACAATGTTGTTGTACGCTGATATATAAGGATTTTATATCGTACGCCAAGATTTATCTTGATGACTTTTGAGGCATTTAACTCCGCGGAGAGGTATGGAGCAGAGGCATAGATATTGGCGGACATAGAAAAGGATTGAAAACTGTAGGCTTAGGTCTGCAGTTTTTGTTTTACGATGTGGCTTAAAATGCGTAAAATGATATTATATGTGTTTGGTACATTTGAGGACTTTATGGTTTACCAATTCAAATATAACATGCTCTTATAAGGGCTGAAATTGGAGGAGAGCTGGAATGGCGATTGATACAAAGAAAGAACAGGAAAGAGATGAATTACATCGTGCTATATGGGCAATTGCAGATGAACTTAGAGGAGCGGTAGATGGCTGGGACTTTAAGAACTATGTGTTAGGTACGATGTTTTATAGATATATTTCAGAAAATCTTACGGCATATATAAATGAGGGTGAAATAAAAGCTGGAAATACTGACTTTGACTATGCAAAAATGGCGGATTCAGACGCTGAGCAGGCACGTGATGGACTGGTTCAGGAGAAAGGCTTTTTTATATTGCCAAGTGACCTTTTTTGTAATGTAAGAGAAGCGGCCTCAAGTGACACAGCAACTTTTATAGATAGAGAAGGTAATACACAGGGCGTAAAAGCTAATCTAAATGAAAAACTTGAAATGGTGTTTTCAAACATAGAGAATTCAGCTAAGGGAAGTCAGTCAGAGTCAGACTTTGCGGGCCTTTTTGACGATTTTGATGTAAACAGTAATAAGCTTGGAAGTACAGTCGCAAAAAGAAATGAGCGACTTTGTAAGCTTCTTGACGGCGTTGCAGATATGAATCTCGGTTCTGTGAAAGACCATGATATAGATGCATTTGGTGATGCATATGAATATCTTATGTCTATGTATGCATCCAACGCAGGCAAGTCAGGAGGAGAGTTCTACACTCCTGCTGATGTTTCTGAATTGCTTACAAGATTGGGAACAGTAGGGAAAACTAGAATAAATAAGGTTTATGACCCTGCTTGTGGTTCTGGTTCTTTACTTTTAAAGGCAGAAAAGATTCTTGGAAAAGATGCTGTTGTAACAGGCTTCTTTGGACAGGAAATTAACATTACCACATACAACTTATGTAGAATCAATATGTTCTTACATGATATAGGATTTGATAAGTTTGATATAGCATGTGAAGATACTCTTATAAATCCACAACACTGGGATGACGAGCCATTTGAACTTATCGTTTCTAATCCACCATATTCTATTAAATGGGAAGGGGATGATAATCCTCTTCTTATCAATGACCCTAGATTTGCTCCAGCAGGTGTGCTTGCTCCTAAGAGCAAGGCAGACCTTGCTTTTATCATGCATTCACTGTCATGGCTAGCTCCAAATGGTTCAGCTGCAATTGTTTGCTTTCCCGGAATTATGTACAGAGGCGGGGCTGAGCAAAAAATCAGAAAATATCTTATTGATAATAACTATGTGGATTGTATTATTCAGTTACCAAGTAACCTTTTCTTTGGAACCTCAATAGCGACTTGCATTATGGTCATGAAAAAGGGAAAGACTGACAATAAAGTGTTATTTATAGACGCTAGTAATGAATGTATCAAGGTAACAAATAATAATAAACTTACACCTGAAAATATAGACAATATAGTTGAAGCATATGCGAACCGTGTGGATAAAGAATTCTTTTGTAGGCTGGTTCCATATGACGAGATTAAAGAGCAGAAGTACAATCTTTCTGTTAGCACTTATGTTGAACAAGAAGACACAAGGGAACAAATAGATATTATAAAACTGAATGCAGAGATCAAAGAGATTGTAGCTAGAGAACAAGTGCTCCGTGATGAGATAGATAGGATTGTAGCAGAAATAGAAGGAGATAGGGCATGAGTAAACTGGATGAACTATTAAATGAGCTTTGCCCTAATGGTGTTGAGTATAAAGCAATAGGGGAAATGGGTACACTTACTAGAGGTAAAAGATTCGTTCATGCTGACGCAGTCGAAGAGGGGATACCGTGCATTCATTATGGAGAGCTTTATACATATTATGGAGTTTCGACAGAAACAACAAAGTCATATGTTAGAGAAGAACTGGCATCTAAGCTAAGATATGCAAAGAAGAATGATGTCATTATAGTAGGCGCTGGAGAAAATGATTGGGACATAGGCGTTGCAGTGGCATATTTGGGAGAGAATGAAGTTGCCGTACATGATGCCTGCTATATTTTTAGGCAAGAGAATGATCCAAAATATATTTCTTATTGTTTAAGGACTACAGATTATCATCAACAGATAAAAAAATATGTTTCTACAGGGAAAATATGTGCGATATCAGCTGAAGGATTAAGCAAGGCTAAAATCCCTGTACCTCCGCTGGAGGTACAGCGTGAAATAGTCCAGATACTGGACAAGTTCACGCTCCTTTCAGCGGAGCTTTCAGCGGAGCTTTCAGCGGAGCTTTCAGCTCGTAGAAAGCAATTTGAGTATTATAAGGATAAGCTTCTTTCTTTTGATTCTGCAGTAAAGAACATAGAGCTAGGTGAAGTTGCGAAGGTGACGAAATTGGCCGGATTTGAGTTTACTAACTTTGTTACATATTCTGATTCGGGAGAAATAATTGCATTACGTGGATTAAATGTAAAAGAGGGAAGACTTGTTTTAGATGATGTAAAATACATTGATAATAGTGATTTGAGTAAATTGGATAGAAGTAAACTAAGGGTTAATGATTTGCTTTTTACCTATGTTGGAACTGTTGGGCAGGTAGCTATTATAGATGAAGATGACAAGTATTATCTTGCGCCTAACGTTTCTATGATCAGAGTGGAGGATGAAAGATTATTACCAAGATTTTTAATGTATTATTTTCAGTCTTCCGGTTTTAAAGATAAACAGATTAATCGGCTTTTACAGTCATCCTCAATGAAAAACATACCTATGGAAAAAATCAGAAGATTCATGATTCCTATTCCTTCTGTAAAAGATCAACAGCGATTGATTGACATTTTAGATAGTTTTGATTCGGTATGCGCTGACATAAAACTTGGACTGCCGGCTGAAATAGAGGCACGTCAAAAACAATACGAATACTACAGAGATAAGCTATTATCATTTAATTACGCCAATGGATAAACCAACAACAAAGAAGCAGCACTTTATTCCTCAGGTGTATTTAAGAGGTTTTTCACCTGATTATATACCGCTAGGCAAAAGTAAAAGTGAAGCTTCTAAATATACCATCTATCAGCATGAGATAGGCGTAACAGAGCAGACAAATCGGAAAGTTCCGATAAAATCAATCTGTTACCAAGATTTTTTATATGAAACTCCCAATAAGAACGGGGAGTATGTTAATCCAAATTGGCTTGAAAAGGCGTTCAATGGTCTAGAGAAAATGTTCGCATCATTTAGAGAGAGGCTCGAGAAGAAGGCTTTTTATGAAGAGAACTATAAGATTATGCATTTTCTTGATTCTGATGAGAGGGCCTTTTGGATTACATATATAGCACTTCAAGTACTTAGGTTACCAGAACTTCTTAATGAAGCAGCAAAGGAAACAAAAAGGCTTGTTGGAAATAAAAATATACCTGATGTGGATATAAATGCTTTTGTTAGGATGTATTGTTTGCCTCTGTTTTCTGAGATTAAAGAGGATTCTAAAGAGGCGTTTGTATTTAACTCAATAATTAAGCCAATGTTTTCAATGAATCTTGCTGTAGGTGTAGATTTAGAAAACAAACTTATCACATCTGATAAAACGGTATATATCTATACGCCGAAGTATCCTTGTGAAGAATATGAAGAGGTTGTGTTCCCAATTACATCTAGTATATGTCTAGTATTGCTTGGTGGGGGCAAAAAGGAGGAGTATAAGCACAATATACTTTTTCCTATAGACAGTAATACCAGAGATTATATTTGTGGATGTATAGCCAGTACAGCTTTTAAGAGAGTGTATTCAAACCATTTTTTGAGTGATCGAGAGATAAGGGTAATTGAGCAGTCAAGAGAGGAAGTGGGGTAATGCCTTATTTTAATATTGTGGCTCAGACAACTGAAAATACTGTAGTTACAGAATATGAACCTGTCAAGAAACGTTCGGACGCTTATCAAAGCGAAGCTGAACTGGAAAAAGAGTTCATAAGACTGCTATGTGAACAGGGATATACTTATCTGCCTATCCATACAGAGGAAGAATTGATTACCAATCTGAGAAAACAGTTAGAGGAACTCAATAACTACCAGTTCTCTGATGATGAGTGGAACAGATTCAATAACAATTCTATTGCAAATCCAAATGAACACATTGTAGAGAAAACACGCAAGATTCAAGAGGATTTTGTTCAGGTACTTAAGCGCGATGATGGAATGTCTAAGAACATTACTATTATTGATAAGACCAATATTCACAATAATAGATTGCAGGTCATTAACCAGTATGTTGTAGGAACTGAGCAGGGAGCAAAGCATGATAATCGATACGATGTTACTATTCTTGTAAATGGATTACCTCTAGTACACATAGAGCTTAAAAGACGAGGAGTGCCAATAAGAGAAGCTTTTAATCAGATTAACCGTTATCAAAGAGATTCGTTCTGGGTGGGTAGTGGTTTATTTGAGTATGTACAGATATTTGTTATATCTAATGGCACCAATACGAAGTATTATTCTAACAGTACACGTTTCAATGCTATTAAGGATGCTAAGGCTAACAATGCTAAGAAAGAAAAAACAAGTAACAGCTTTGAATTCACTTCGTTTTGGGCGGATGCAAATAACAGAGTAATACCTGACCTCATTGATTTCACAAAGACCTTTTTTGCCAAACATACAATACTAAATATTCTTACCAAGTATTGCGTATTCACATCTGAGAATATGCTTATGGTAATGCGCCCTTATCAGATTACTGCAACAGAGCGCATCATTAATAGAATTGAAATAGCTCATAATTACAAGAAATATGGGGATATTGCAGGTGGCGGATATATATGGCATACAACAGGTTCTGGAAAGACACTTACATCATTCAAAACAGCTCGCCTTGCTACTGCATTACCATTTATTGATAAGGTGCTTTTTGTTGTTGACAGAAAAGACCTTGATTATCAGACAATGAAGGAATACGACAGGTTTGAAAAAGGGGCTGCTAACAGTAATTCTTCAACAGCAATTCTGCAGCGTCAGCTGTCAGATTCAAAGTCCAAAATTATTATTACTACAATTCAGAAACTCTCTACATTTATAAAGAAAAACAAAGAACATGAGGCTTACAACAAGCAGATTGTTATTATTTTTGATGAATGTCATAGAAGCCAGTTCGGAGATATGCATGCTGCTATTGTTAAGTACTTCAAGCAGTATTATATGTTTGGTTTTACTGGTACACCTATATTCCCGGCTAATGCAGGCCGTGTAATCAATCCACAGTTTGCGACTACCGAGCAGACTTTTGGTGATCAGCTTCACACATACACTATTGTAGACGCTATAAATGATAAGAACGTTCTTCCTTTCAGAGTAGACTATATCAAAACTATGGATATCGATGCGGATATTGATGATGAGGAAGTATGGGACATAGACCGTAAAAAGGCTTTCGAAGCTCCTGAACGTATTAAGCTTATAGCTAATTATATTCTGGAGCATTTTGATCAGAAGACTTATAGAGGCGATAAAACCTATGTGTTTAATTCGCTTGTAAATATAGCGGAGGTTGCATCAGCTGAACGGGGTGTGGTTGAAGAAATAAAGCAGAAACAGCGTCTTAGTGGCTTTAATTCTATATTTGCAGTATCTTCCGTTCCAATGGCAAAACTTTATTATGAAGAGTTCCGTAAGCTGATGAAGGATGATCCTCGAAAGCAGCTGAAAATAGCTGTGATTTATAGTTATGCGCCTAACGAAGAGGAAGAGGATGGTATTCTTGGAGAAGAGAACTCTGAGGATACTTCTGCGCTTGACCAGAATTCAAGAGATTTCCTGGAGTCCGCTATAAAAGATTACAACGAGATTTTTCATACCAACTATGATACATCAAGTGATCAATTCCAGAATTACTATAAAGACGTTTCGCTTCGAATGAAGAATAAAGAATTGGATTTGCTGATTGTAGTAAATATGTTCCTTACAGGATTTGATGCTACAACTCTCAATACACTCTGGGTTGATAAGAACCTTAAGATGCATGGACTAATACAGGCATTTAGTAGGACGAATCGTATTCTTAATAGTGTTAAGACCTTTGGTAATGTTGTTTGCTTCAGAAATTTGCAGAAGCGTGTAGACGCAGCAATTTCACTTTTTGGTGATAAAAATGCTGGCGGTATTGTCCTTATGCAAAGTTTTAAGGATTACTACTATGGCTATGAGTCTGTAGATGGAAGACAGATGCCTGGATACGTGGACTTGATGGAAGATTTAACAAACAAATTCCCATTAACTGAGCCACGTATAGAAGGAGAGCAAAATCAGAAAGACTTTATAGCATTATTTGGTGCAATCCTTCGTATGAGAAATCTGCTTGTGGCGTTTGATGATTTTGCAGGTAAAGAACTCATTTCTGAAAGGGATTTACAGGATTACCTTGGAAGATATCAGGACCTTCGTGATGAATGGAAACGTAAGAGAGAAGAAGGAAAGCTTACTGATGTCACAGATGATATAGTTTTTGAAGTAGAACTTATTAAGCAGGTAGAGATTAATATAGACTACATTTTGCTTTTGGTTAAGAAGTACCACGATTCTCATGGTGAGGATAAAGAGATCCTTGTAACCATCCAAAAAGCTGTAGATGCAAGTCCGGAACTTCGTAGTAAAAAAGCACTTATAGAGACATTCATAGCCGGGGTAAATGATGTAGAAGATGTCATGGATGAATGGCGTGATTACGTAGTTGAAATGCGTGATAAGGCATTGAATTTCATTATTGAGATTGAGAATCTTAGACCTGTTGAAACTAGGGCATTTGTTGAGAATGCTTTCCGTGAAGGCGGAATTAAGACGGTTGGTACTGATATAGATAAGATTTTGCCACCAGTTAGTCGCTTTGGCGGAGGTAATAGGGATGCTAAGAAGAAGTCTGTAATAGATAGACTTATGGCTTATTTCGAGCAGTTCTATGGAATTGGTGGGGATGTAAGTTTTAAGAAATAATCATGATAATGGATGGAGAATAAAGGGTATGAAGCAAAATGTTTATAATAAGGTGGGAAGAACGATAAAAAGCGTAGACAATGTTTTTGGCAATTTTCTGGTAGAAAATGGACTTTACGATACGATTGAAATTACAAAAGAAAATATATATGAGCTGGCAGATTTGGTCGGAGGACATGTGAGGATTAATGCTTATTGTACTAAGTGTGGAGAAAACAGAGTTTTTTCATGTGAACAAATCGTTAGATATGGAGTTGAGGACGGTGTTATAAAGGCATATTCTCTTGAGGACCAAATTGTAAATATACAGCGTATTATGGAAGCACCTATACCTCATTTTGCTAATGAGCCAGAAGAGCCATGGCAGTGGAATAATGTAATTATTACGCCTGATACGAGATTGATGGTGTTTCGTTTTGGATGTGCATTTGAACCATCTCACCGTCTAGACTACATAGTATTGACTGATGGAAATACTATGATGAAGATTGGCCAATTCCCATCAGTAGCTGATATGTCAATTCCTGAGTTGAAAAAATACAGGAAAGTTATGACGAAAGAAGACGAACGTGAGCTAAAGAGAGCTATAGGTTTGAATGCTCAAGGAATTGGAATTGGCTCCTTTGTATATTTGAGAAGAATAGTAGAGCGTATGATAATGCAAGCTGGAGATAAAGCAATAAAGGCAGGCAAAATAAATGCTGAAGAATTTAAAAATGCGAAGGTTGATAAAAAAATAAAGATGGCTGCAGACTATCTTCCAAAATCCTTGGTTGATAATACTGTTTTTTATGGAATCGTTAGTAAAGGAATTCACGAATTAAGTGAAGATGATTGTAAAGAGTATTTCCCTGTGTTGCAGAGTTTTATAATAATGGTTTTGAGACAGTGGGAGATGATAAGAGAAGATGAAGAAGAGGAGCGAAGCCTTTCATCCGCGCTTAATAGAATAGCTTCTAATTTCTAAAACTTTTAATCAAGCCTTTTAAAACTCCAATGAATCAGGATTCAATTTTTGATGGTGGGATAAATATGGCTTATTTATTTGTTTACCGAATGACATCAGATACAGGATTTGCTCCTTGCGCGGAGAACGGACTTCTATCATTGGCTTGCTGTAAAGGCGGACAGATGAGAGGCGATAAGGTCATAAACACAGGCTTAAGGTATCGCATTGGAGCAAAGAAGAATAATGTGGATTATTCGAAGGATGACGTATACATCCTTGGAACCTACAAAGATAAGATGCTATACCTGGCCAGAGTTACTGATGTTGTAACTATGGAGCAGTATTACAGTGGAATGTCAAAAGGTAGGACAGATGACATTTATAAAATGGTCAACGGAAAGCTTGTCCGTAATAACTGGCTTAGAGATCATGATGTACATACAAAACCTGGGCGCGTTATTAGAGATATTGCCGGGAAGTATGTCTTACTTTCTGATGATTATATCTACCTTGGCGAGGATGCTGTTTTTATTGATATTGTAGCCAAGCATAATGCTAAGTTTCAGGAAACAAAGTTTTATGCTGACGAGAAGGCAGAGAAGATAATCTCAGAATGCAAGAAATATAGCGATAAAAAGGTACATTATCCTACAGAACCATATAGAAAGCGCGGGGGCTGCAAATGAAGATAATTCTATCAAGAAAAGGATTTGATTCTTCAAATGGCGGATGCCCAAGTCCTATAATGCCTGATGGCACGTTGCTATCTATGCCGATACCATCAAATGAGGCTAATGATGTATCTTATACTGATGTATCATGGAATGGGAAAAGCTATTCTGATATATTGCATCAGCTTAGCCCTAAAAAGTCTTTTGCTAAGTGCCATTTGGACCCGGATATAAGAAATAATAGAATAGCTCCACCTTCAGAATGGGAACCTGCATTTGGTCAGATGGGAGCAGCGCAAGGACTGTTAGCCAATGCCGGTGTTGAAGTTGGAGATTTATTTTTATTCTTCGGTTGGTTTAGAAGAGTGGAAGAGACCGAGAATGGATATCGATATGTCGCAAAAGATGCAGATGATTTCTATCGCGGAAATGATATGCAGATTGTCTTTGGCTTTATGCAGGTAGGGGAAATCATAACTGATCAGAATGCTATTAAGGAATACTACTGGCATCCACATTCATCAGAGGCCCATACTAGAGGTATAAACAATACTATATATCTTCCAGCGAAAAAACTATCAATAGCGCCTTCTTTGAAAGGGTATGGGACTCTTAATTATCGTAAGGATAGAGTCCTTACCATGGAGAATATGGGAAGGGCAACTTGGAATGAGTACGAATTTCTGAAGCCTGAGCATGTATATGGTAATAAGAAGAACTCTGCAAAAGATGACGGATTATATTATGCGGGCATATGGCAGGAACTGGTTGTATATGAATCTGAGGGACTTATCGATTGGGTTAAGCAGCTAATTATCTGAAGGGAGACTATTTACCTATGAAGAAAATGATGAATGAAATAATTCAGATTAAATTCGTAGAGGAATACTTTAGTCCGGATATTATGCGTATTGCCAATAGATGGTACATAGACTTTAACACAGATGGAATCCTGTCATTTGAAAAGAATGATAGCCCCGATGCTGAGTTTTTATTTGCTTGAAAACGTATTGATACAGCTGTATTATAAAAACGAAAATGAATGTTTCATAAATATGAGAGTGGTGTTATGGTAATTGATTATATTATAGAAAACTATACGGATGGTGAGCCTATTTTCCTGGAGGAGCTTCCAT
>JAEEGH010002919.1_pt1 | contig 45522 bp, 39 predicted proteins | sample 9134181 | NCBI WGS metagenome assembly JAEEGH01 (sample SAMN16246544, study PRJNA631951) | gut metagenome | biome: gut microbiome; feature: rumen; material: DP-attached | host: Bos | place: Iran: Karaj | collected 2018-10
TTCAGGATGCACTGCATCTTGATCTCCAGCAGCTTCAGGATATCGTCCTTCGTCACCTCACGCACCAGGGTGGGGTAGTAGGGTGTCAGACGCTCGTCGATATGTTCGCAGACGGCATCCACGTTGGGTGCCTGTTCGAATTTCTTGTCTTTATAGATACGCTCCTCGATGAAGATCTTCTCCAGCGACTGGAAGTGGAGCTGTTCCAGCAGCTCGCCCTTGCGGATCTCGAGTTCCTGTCGGATGAGGTCCTTCGTACGGTCCACCGAGTGGCGCAGCACGTCGCTGATGGTGAGGAACTGGGGCTTGTTGTCCTCGATGACACAGCAGTTGGGTGAGATGTTGATCTCGCAGTCGGTGAAGGCATAGAGGGCGTCGATGGTCTTGTCGGAGGAGACACCTGGGGCGAGATGCACCTGTATCTCCACGTTGGCTGCCGTGAGGTCTTCCACCTTACGCGCCTTGATCTTACCTTTCTCAATGGCTTTGACGATGGAGTCCTGCAGCGTCTCGGAGGTCTTCGAGAAGGGTATCTCGCGGATGACGAGTGTCTTCTGGTCGATCTTCTCGATCTTGGCACGTACCTTCACCACGCCACCGCGCTGTCCGTCGTTGTATTTCGACACATCGATGCTGCCGGCGGTGGGGAAGTCGGGGAACAGCTTGAACGGCTGTTCGTGCAGATAGCTGATGGCAGCGTCGCAGATCTCACAGAAGTTATGGGGCAGGATCTTTGACGAGAGACCGACGGCGATACCTTCGGCACCCTGTGCCAGCAGCAGCGGGAACTTCACGGGGAGGGTGATGGGCTCCTTGTTGCGGCCGTCATACGACATCTTCCACTCCGTGGTCTTGGGGTTGAAGACGGTGTCGAGGGCAAACTTCGAGAGGCGTGCCTCGATATATCTTGGTGCGGCGGCACTGGAGCCTGTCAGGATGTTTCCCCAGTTACCCTGTGTGTCGATGAGCAGGTCTTTCTGTCCCATCTGCACGAGGGCATCGCCGATAGAGGCGTCGCCGTGAGGGTGGAACTGCATCGTGTGTCCCACGATGTTAGCCACCTTGTTGAAACGTCCGTCGTCCATCCGCTTCATCGAGTGCAGGATGCGTCGCTGCACGGGTTTCAGTCCGTCGCCCAGATGGGGCACGGCGCGTTCGAGGATCACGTAAGAGGCGTAATCCAGAAACCAGTTCTGGTACATGCCGCTGAGGTGATGCACAGCAGCCGCATCGAAGCGGTTCACGGGTTTATAGTCGGAGTGGCCCTCTTGCGCCCCTTCGGTTGCAAGCGGGTCTGATTCAGTTGTTTGCGTCTCTTCAGACGCTTGTTGTTCCAAGATCTCGTCGTCTTTTGTTTCGTCGTTCATTCTTTTGTGGTCTTTAGCCTTTTAGGGTACAAAGGTACTGCTTTTTAGCGAGAATAAAGAGAAAAAGGAGATTTTTTTTTCTAGGCTTTCTAGAGAATCTAGGCTTTCTAGGCTTTCTAGGCTTTCTAGGCCGCCTAGGATGCCTAGCCAGCCTAGTATGCCTAGGGCTCCTAGCCAGCCTAGGGCTCCTAGGGCTCCTAGGCGCTCTAGGGCTTCTTGCCTTTTTTTAGCTTTTCCAGTTCTTGGAGGGCGGCGGCGAGTTCCCGCTGCAGATTCGCAATCTCCTCTTTCTGATTGGTGCGATAGCCCAGGCGGGCTGCACTCATCCGCTCCTTGATACCGCCATTCTCGATGAAGTCATTCTCCATTTTCTTTTGATAGGTTATCATCATCCTGTCGATATAATGGCAAAGCGAGAGACCGACGTTTGCCATCTCTTCTTCCGACCAGCGTTGGAAATAGGGTTGATAATCCTCCAGCTTATTGTGGTATTTGCAGAATTCCTGCAGGCGACCGTAGCGGGGATGGTCGTTGGTCCATATTGTCAGATGGCGTGAAGTGAGGTAGTCTTCGAAATCTTCCCGCAGCTCCTTGATACTTGATCTTGCCACGTTCAGTAACTTCAGTTCCATCTCTGTTGATGTGACGCCGTCGGCAAATCCTTCTACGATATTCTGTTTACCGGATCGTGCAGCCTGTACCATCTGGTCTATGGTCCGGTCGCCCCGGGTTAGAAAGCGCTTGGTGAATTCGAAGGTGAGCTGATAAAGAGCTTGTGATTTCTGATAGAAATACAAGGTCTGCCAATTGTTCTGCTTACGCAAAATGCTGTTGTTGTCTGGTGCTTCCATATTATAGAATTAAATGTTCTGGTGGCAAAGGTAAATACTTTTGGGGAGATGTGCAAGGATTTTAGAGATTTTTTTATCTAGGAGGGCTAGTTTTTTTTCTAGGGGCCCTAGGCATCCTAGGCCGCCTAGACCGCCTAGGAAGCCTAGGAAGCCTAGAGGGCCTAGTTCCCCTAGCCAGCCTAGAGAGCCTAGTTCCCCTAGCCAGCCTAGAGAGCCTAGTTCCCCCTAGGCATCCTAGAGAGCCTAGGCCGCCTAGGTCGCCTAGCCTAGAAAAAAACTAGCTAAACTTTTGGCTGTATCGTGGAAAATGAGTATCTTTGCACCTTGAAAAAGAGCAATAAAGAAATAATAAGAGACAAATGACTGCAAAAGAGATTCGTGACTCATTTAAGACATTCTTCGAGTCAAAGCAACATGCCATCGTGCCTTCTGCACCGATGGTGATCAAGGATGACCCCACCCTGATGTTTACAAACGCTGGTATGAACCAGTGGAAAGATATTATTTTAGGTACCCGTGATCCGGAGCCCCGTCGCCGTGCCGATACGCAGAAATGTCTGCGTGTGTCAGGCAAGCACAACGACCTGGAGGAAGTGGGTCACGACACCTATCACCACACGATGTTCGAGATGCTCGGTAACTGGAGCTTCGGTGACTACTTCAAGGAAGGTGCCATCGACATGGCGTGGGAGTATCTGGTGGATGTGCTGAAGCTGAATCCCGAAGACCTCTATGTGACGGTGTTTGAGGGCTCACCCGAGGAAAACATCCCTCGCGACGATGAGGCTGCCAAGTACTGGGCGAAGCATGTGCCCGAGGATCATATCATCAACGGCAACAAGCACGACAACTTCTGGGAGATGGGCGACACGGGTCCCTGCGGTCCCTGCTCTGAGATCCATGTCGACAGCCGTACCCCAGAGCAGCGCACGGCCTCGGGCATCAGTGGCCGAGAACTCGTGAATAAGGACGATCCACAGGTGATCGAGATTTGGAACCTCGTGTTCATGCAGTTCAACCGCAAGGCCGACGGCTCGTTGGAGAAACTCTCGATGAACGTCATCGACACAGGTATGGGCTTCGAGCGTCTGGTCCGTATGCTGCAGGGCAAGCACTCAAACTATGATACCGATGTGTTCCAGCCCATCATCAAGGCTGAGCAGCAGTTGACGGGCCTGAAGTACGTGACCTTCGAGGAAGAGCAAGACGCTCCCATCACGAAGGAACAAGATGATATCAACGTGGCGATGCGTGTCTGTGCAGACCATCTGAGGGCAGTTTCGTTCTCGATTGCCGATGGTCAGTTGCCGTCGAACGCAAAGGCTGGCTACGTTATCCGTCGTATCCTCCGTCGTGCCGTCCGCTACGCTTACACTTTCCTCGGACAGAAGGAGGGCTTCCTCTATAAACTCGTGCCCACGCTCGTTGTCGAGATGGGAGATGCCTTCCCAGAACTCAAGGCCCAGCAGCAGTTGATCTCGAAGGTGATGAAGGAGGAGGAAGATGCCTTCCTGCGTACTCTCGATAAGGGTATCGGCATGCTCAGCGACGCTATCGACGAGTTGAAGAGCCAGGGCGGCAAGGAGTTGAATGGCGAAAAGGCCTTCCGCCTCTTCGATACCTACGGCTTCCCCCTCGACCTGACGGAACTGATCTGCCGCGAGAATGGCCTCATGGTGAACGAAGAACAGTTCAACGTGGAGATGCAGAAGCAGAAGGAACGTGCCCGTAATGCCGCCGCTGTCGAGAACTCAGACTGGACGGAACTGGCTCAGGGCGAACAGCAGTTCGTGGGCTACGACTATACGGAATATGAATGTCATATCCTGCGCTATCGTAAGGTGACGCAGAAGAAGAACGAGTTCTATGAACTCGTGCTCGACTATACGCCGTTCTATGGTGAGATGGGTGGTCAGGTGGGTGACGCTGGTGTCATCTGCAATGAGGCCGAGACCATCGAGATCATCGACTCGAAGCGTGAGAACAACCAGACGGTGCATATCGTGAAGCAGTTGCCGAAGGATCCCACAGCCCAGTTCATGGCCTGTGTCGATACCGATAAGCGCGACGCCTCGGCTGCCAACCACACCGCTACCCACCTGCTCGACTATGCTCTGAAGCAGGTGTTGGGCGACCATGTGGAGCAGAAGGGTTCGTTCGTATCACCAGACACCCTGCGCTTCGACTTCTCTCATTTCCAGAAGGTGACGGACGAGGAACTGCGCCAGGTGGAGCGAATGGTGAATGACATGATCCGTCAGAATATCCCCCTCGACGAGCATCGTGAGGTGCCTTTCGATGAGGCCAAGAAACTCGGAGCCATCGCCCTCTTCGGCGAGAAGTATGGCGATAAGGTGCGTGTGGTGCGCTTCGGTCCGTCGTGTGAGTTCTGTGGCGGTATCCATGCCAGTTCGACAGGTCGTATCGGCTTCTTCAAGATCGTCGCAGAGAGCAGTGTGGCCGCTGGTATCCGTCGTATCGAGGCCAAGACTGGCAAGGAGTGCGAGGAACTGCTGTATAAGACCGAGGACTTGTTGAGGGTCGTGAAGTCGTTCTTCAACAATGCGAAGGACCTGCAGGGTGTCATCCGCAAGTATATCGAGGAGCACGATACGATGAAGAAGGAGATTGAGACCTTCCAGGCACAGGCTGTGGAGCGTATAGCCAGACAACTCGTTGAGAAGGCTCGTGAGGTCAATGGCGTCAAGGTAGTCAGGTCTGTGCTGCCTATGGAGCCGGCTGCTGCCAAGGACTTGGCCTTCAAGATCCGTGCGGCTGTGGAGGGCTCACTGCTTTGTGTCCTCGGTACGACTTATCAGGAGAAGCCCCAACTCTCTATCATGATGAGCGACGACATGGTGTCGGAGCATGGCCTGAATGCCGGACAGATGGTGCGCGAAGCAGCCAAACTCATCCAGGGCGGTGGCGGCGGACAGCCTCACTATGCCCAGGCTGGTGGAAAGAACGCTGACGGACTGTCGGCGGCTGTGGATAAGGTCATCGAGTTAGCCAAGTTGTAGGAATAAAAGGATAGGTTATGGCACTGAATCTGAACAAGAACCTGAAATTGTACTACTCCATCGGTGAAGTCGCTAAGATGTTCGACGTGAATGAGAGTACGCTTCGCTACTGGGAGCAGGAGTTCCCGTTTCTGAAGCCAAAGACCAGCGGTCCCTCAAAGGTCCGCCAGTATACGGAGAAGGATATCGAGCAGGTACGCCTGATCCATAGCATGGTAAAGGTGCGTGGATTCAAGATCTCTGCTGCCAAGAAACTGATCAACGCCAACAGGAAGGGCGCTGACAAGAAGGCTGAAGTCATCAGTTCGCTGATAGACATCCGCACAGAACTGCAGGCGTTGAAGAAGCAACTCGACTACTTGCAGTAGTCTATCCACTCGTTTTTGAGATTGAATACAAAGGCAGGCGTTATCAGGTCTGCCTCTTTTTTCGTCAACAGTCGGCTCCAGGGAGCACGCCCTTTGGTGGCAGCACCCTCGCCGCTGTTGTTATATTCCAAGTAGCGGGCCGTCTGCTCGCGCTGCTTCTCCCAGTGATGCCAGCCTTCAGGACGGATATGGCGCCCCATCTCACAGTTCATGAAGAGGGTGTAGCCATAGTCGCGCCAGGGACGTCCGAGGTAGACTTGGTTCACGCCTTCGGCAGCAATCAGCCGACAATGGTTGAAGATATAGCCGTAAGGCTGGTCCTTAGGCGTCGAGGCCGCTGTGACGTAACTGTTGATGAGGCTCTCGATGGTGCAGTCCTCGAACCATGCTGTGCTGGGGCCGAAGATGAAGTCGGTAGTGCCGCAGATATAGCAGCCCTTGAACCATAGCCTTGTGCCAGCCACCCCTGTGTAGATCGTGTCTTGATGGCCGATGATGCGGCAGTTCAACACTTGGATACGGTCTCCCTCGGTATGCAGGGAGACGGCCTGTCCCAGTCGTGCGGAGTTGTTCTCGATGGTCAGGTTCTTCAGGATGATATCGTTGCCTTCTATCTTAAGGGTATAGGTGCGGAAGGTTCCCATGGGCTGCAGACGGGGCTCGGCTGTACCTAAGAGCACCTTGATATTCGCATGGTCGTCGTAGGTGATGATGGTCTGCTTGGCATCCTCACCGCAGAGTTCGATGTTTTGTAGCCACGAGGGGATGATGAGTTTCTCCTTGTACGTACCTTTTTTAATATATATGACCTTGTGGTAGTCCATGAAGGCGCGGCATACCTCGATGGCTTCATCTACTGTGCGGAACTCGCCCGTGCCGTCGCGGGCCACGACGATAGTGTCTGGATTGTCATATTTCCCTGCGGCAGAGGCTATAGAGGGTAGGGAAAGTAAGGTAATCAGGGTAAGTAGGGGCTTTAGGGGATTCATGTTGTTATAGGATTTCAGATATTTCCTTTAGGTCGGCGACGGACTTGAGATTGTTGATGATGGTTTTCATATCCTCACGGTCATGGACGCGTAGTTCAATGCTGCCATCGAAGATACCATCCTCACAAGTGATGGTAATCTTGTGGATGTTCACGTTCATCTGTGAAGAGATAATCTGCGTGATCTCGTTGAGCATGCCTACACGGTCGATGCCGCCCAGTCGTAAGGTGGCGTCAAAATAGAGTACCTTGTGCATGTCCCACTTGATGTCGATGATACGGTTGCCGAAACTGGTTTTGAGTTTGGCGGCCACAGGACAGGTGCGCTTGTGAATCTCTATCTGGTTCTTATTGTTGATATAGCCTAAGGCATCGTCGCCAGGGATGGGATGACAGCAGTTGGCGAACTTATACAGGTTAATGTTCTCCTCGCTGATATAGATAGGCTTCTTGCGGTTGAACTTTTCAGGCACGATATAGAGGTCTTCTTTAGGACTCTCTTCTTTCTTCTTCTTTCCGACGAAGGGTACGTACTTGCGCCAGCCAATACTCTCTGTGGCCCTGTTCTTGCCGCTGAGTTCGTCGAGGTCCTTATCGCCTAAGATGGCAATCTTCTCGCCGAGGGCCTGATAGAACTCGTTGCGCTTGCTGTAGCCGTGGAATTCTGCCAGACGGTCTGCCAGGGCAAGGCTGGGCTCATGATGGTTTTTCTCAAGAAATTCGTTCAGGATCTCTTCGCCCTTACGCTGCACCTCTCTGTTGTCTCGACGTAGGATAGCCTGGATTTTCGCTTTTGCTTTGGCGGTGGAGACGAAGTTGATCCATGCCGGACTGACGTGCTGCGATTTCGATGTGAGGATCTCCACCTGGTCTCCGCTCTGCAGTTTATGGCTCAGCGGTACCAGTTTGTGGTTCACCTTGGCGCCTATACAGTGGCTGCCGAGGAAGGTGTGGATGGAGAATGCGAAGTCGAGGGCTGTGCAATCGGCTGGTAGCGTCCGGATCTCGCCCTTAGGGGTAAACACGAAGATCTCGCTGGCGAAGAGGTTCAACTTGATGGTGTCGAGGAAGTCCATGGCGTCGGGCTGGGGATCGTCGAGGATTTCCTTGATGGTACGAAGCCAGTCGTTCAGTTCATTCTCGTCCTCCGTATACTCCTCTTCTACGCCGTCCTTGTATTTCCAGTGGGCGGCAAAGCCTTGTTCTGCCACCTCGTCCATACGGTCGGAGCGAATCTGCACTTCTATCCATCGGCCTTGTTTCGACATCAAGGTGACGTGCAGGGCCTGATAGCCGTTGGCCTTGGGCTGTGAGAGCCAGTCGCGCAGACGGTCTGGATGTGACTTGTAAATCTTGGAGATGGCCACGTAGATCTTGAAACACTCATTGATCTCCTCTTCTCTGACCTTAGGGGTGAAGATGATACGCACGGCCAGGATATCGTAGATCTCCTCGAAGGTGACGTGCTTGTTCTGCATCTTGTTCCAGATGGAGTAGGGACTCTTCACGCGTTCCTTAATCTCATATTGGATACCCATCTTCTCCAAAGCCTCTTTGATGGGGGCTGTGAATTGGTCGAAGAGTTCGTGGCGGGAGGCATGGGTAGATTTCAGTTTGGCTTCGATATTGGCAAATTCGTCTGGATGCTCGAACTTAAAACTGAGGTTCTCCAGTTCTGACTTGATTTTGTTCAGTCCCAGACGGTTGGCCAAAGGCGCATAGATATAGAGCGTCTCACCGGCAATCTTGTATTGCTTGTTGGCTGGCTGGGAGTCAAGGGTTCGCATGTTGTGCAGACGGTCGCAGATCTTGATGAGGATGACACGGATATCGTCGCTCATCGTCAACAGCAGTTTCTTGAAGTTCTCGGCCTGCGCTGAGGCCTGCTCACCGAAGATGCCACCACTGATCTTGGTCAGTCCGTCGACAATCTGGGCTATCTTCGAACCGAAGATGTTCTCGATATCCTCGACGGTATAGTCCGTGTCTTCGACGACATCGTGCAGCAGTGCCGAACATATACTTGTAGAGCCGAGACCTATCTCCGAGCAGGCTATCTGTGCAACGGCGATGGGGTGCATGATATATGGCTCTCCGGAGAGGCGCCGCACGCCTTTATGAGCCTGACGTGCGAAGTTGAAGGCCTTGGTAATGAGGTCTACTTTCTTGCGATGACGCGAATTGGCATAGTCGTTCAACAGTTTCTCAAACGCCTCGTTGATGAGTTTGTCATCCGCTTCTTCTTGCAGTCTAAGATCTTCCTCTGCCATATCTCATTCCTATTTACTCATTCAGAATTCCTCTTTCCACTTTTCTCTTCCTGCCTTATCTGACTCTGATCTTCTTGCCAGCCTGAATGTTGTTGCCCTTGAGACCATTCAACTTGCGCAGTTTGGCGACAGTGGTGCCATTGCGCTTGGCAATCTGTGACAAAGTCTGTCCGCGCTGGATGGTAACGGAACTGCCACCCCTTGATCTCGATCTCGTAGCCCTGCCACGGCGTGAGTTGCGGGCAGCACGACGGCTATAACGGCCGCTTCTCCTACTATAGGAACCGCGTTTGCGGGAGTAGGTAGGCACATCATCGTTGACGTCTACGACCAGACGCTTTGTCAGCAGTTCGCTGACCTGGTAGTTATAAACAGAGTCTTCATTATCAATGAATTTGCCAGTATCGGCCAATGGCATACGAATGGCACAGGGCTTGGTGTTGCCTGGCACAATGTCACGGCGATACTCGGGGTTCAGCGAGCGTAACAAATCGGCATCGGTACCGATGACACCTGCAATCTGTTCCAGATGCACATCACGGTGCACCATCACAGTGTCGCTCTGTGCTGGCAGACGGGTGGTCATTGGGCAGATGTTGTGCTCGCAGTAATAGGTCATGATATAGTTGGCAGCAATAAAAGCAGGCACATAGCCACGGGTCTCTGCCGGCAGGTAGGGATAGATATACCAGTAGTCCTTATTCGGAGCCTCGTTCGCCTGTCCCGTTTTGGAAGCATTGGCGCGATGGATGGCTTTGTTGATATTCTCTGGTCCGCAGTTATAAGCGGCAATCACCAGGTTCCAGTCGCCAAAGATTTTGTATAGGTCACGCAGATAGCGTGCTGCTGCATACGACGACTTCACAGGGTCACGACGCTCATCGACGAGGGAGTTGACTTCCAGGCCGTATTGCTTGCCTGTGCCCAGCATAAACTGCCAGAGTCCTGTGGCCCCAGCCCGCGACACGGCCTTAGGGTTCAGGGCTGATTCGATAATGGGCAGGTATTTCAGTTCAAGGGGCAGTTGATAGGCCTCTAAGGCTTCCTCGAAGATGGGAATGTAGAAGTTGGCTGCGCCTAGCATATAACTGACCGAGTAACGTAGTCGTCCGCTGTAACGGTCAATAAATCGCTGGACGATGTCGTTATAGGTGAGTTCCATGACTGAGGGGATGCGGCTGAGCCGTTCGATATAAACTTCCTTCGGATAGGTGGGGTTCTCGTTTTTCATCTCACAGTCACCAGGCGACAGGTAGGCCTTTGACATATAGAGGTTGAGCAGACTGTCGAGGTCATAGGTCATGGCCTCGGGGAACTCGATGACTTCCTCGTTGCCTTCCTCATCAGTGACGGCGAACTCGTCAACGCTCAATTCCTCTGCGCTTTCTTCTTCATCCTCTTCATCTTCTTCATCCTCTTCGTTTCCGTCTTCATATTCATCTTCGAATTCTTCTTCTGTCGGAGTGTCGGTGTTGACTACTTGAGCGTTCAAGCCGATATTTCCTCCAAGGAAAGCGGCAACGAGGAGTATCATTAGTTTTTTCTTCATTATATAATTTTTATATGTTCACTTTTTAACTATTCACTTATTTACCTTTAAAAGTTCAGACTGCACTGCAGTCCTACCGATGAAGCGTCTAGTGGGTTGTTGGATGAGCGGTTGTTGATAATCGTGGGCTCTACCCTCAGACTCAGGTCATCAGAGATATCAAATACTGACAACTCGGCATCCACATAGGCATCGATGACTGACAGGGCATAGACACCTATCATGACGAAGAAACTCAGGTCGCGCCATCGTCTGTATTTGTCCTTTCGCTTCCTGAAGATATCCTGATATCGGGTCTCGTTCTGTGGGGTGATTTGCGTACCGAGATGCAGGAACTGGTTATAACTCTGCGTGTTAGGGTCTTTGTCCATCAGGTCCTGATAGGCCTGGGAGTAGTCCTTGTACATCGTGTTGTTCCAACTCATGGCATACAGACAGCCGATGAATCCGCCATATACGAGTGGCAGTTTCCAGTATTTGCGATTGTAGATCTGGCCTCCTCCTGGGATGACAAGTGCAAGCCACAGAGCCCTCTTGGGATTAGGACGCCACGTAGACCAGTCACGTCCAACCTCCTTCTTCTTGCTGAAGGTTGTGTCTACAACGACGGAAAGGCTGTCGTACGTTGTGACAGTCAGACTGTCTTGGCTTATACGCTCTTGTGCCTTGGCCTGCTGACTTCCTGCTGCAAGCAGGAGGAAAAATGCAATCAGTATATATATTTCTTTACCTCTCACCTCTTACCTCTCACCTCTCAATCAGTTCTTGATCTTGTCGATAATGTTCATGACATGTTCCAACTCTTCCTCATTGGCAAATGGGATGCTGATCTTACCTTTACCCTGTGGAGAGCAGGTCATCTGCACCTTTACCTTGAAGAGGTCTGACAGGCGGTCGCGCAGGATACTGTATTCTAGTGACAACTGAGAGTCCGACTTCTTGACAGTCTGGATGCTCTCGCCGTTCTTCAGTTTCTGTACCAATTCCTCTACCTTCCTGACCGAATAGCCGTTACGCTGAATCTCCTTAAACAACTTAAGTTGTGTCGATGGACTGTCGATGGCCAGCAGGGCACGGGCATGCCCCATATCGATTTCCTTGTTCTTCAGGGCAATCTGGATCTGTGCTGGCAGTTTCAGCAGACGCAAGTAGTTGGTGATGGACGTGCGGCTCTTGCCAACACGGGCAGAGATCCGTTCCTGGGTCATGCCAGTCGCCTCTGATAGGTGTTGGTAGGCCAAGGCAATCTCTATAGGGTTCAGGTCCTCGCGCTGGATGTTCTCCACGAGTGCCATCTCCATCACTTTCTCGTCTTCCGCTGTACGGATATAGGCAGGGATGGTAGTGAGACCTGCCAGTTGCGCTGCTCTCCAACGGCGCTCACCGGCGATGATCTGATAGTCATTCTCACCCATCTGTCTGAGGGTGACGGGCGTGATGAGACCAATCTCACGGATGCTGGCTGCCAGGTCTTGCAGTGCTGCTTCATCGAAGTCTGTTCGTGGTTGGTTGGGATTAGGCGAGATCATGCTGAGGGCGATCTCGTTCAGATTGGACGATCCTTGGGCATGGACATCACCCGTGTCTATCAGGGCGTCGAGTCCGCGACCTTTCCCTGTTCCGATGTTGTCCAGTCCTCGTCCTAGTACATTACGGTCGTATTTCTTTTTTACAGCCATGGTTATAGGTCTATTTGTTCTTTTGGATGATTTCGCGAGCCAGGGCGAGGTGGTTCTTGGCGCCTGTGGAGTCTGCATCATAGAGAATGACGGGCAGACCGTGGCTGGGACTTTCCGACAGTTTGACATTGCGCTGAATGACAGTCTTGAAGACCAGTTCCTGGAAGTGGCGCTTCACTTCGTCGTAGATCTGGTTAGCCAGACGCAGACGACTGTCGTACATTGTCAGCAGGAAACCTTCAATCTCCAACTGCGGATTCAGTTTGTTCTTGATAATCTTGATGGTGTTCAGCAACTTGCTAATGCCCTCCAGTGCGAAGTATTCACATTGTACGGGAATGATGACAGAGTCGGCAGCCGTCAGTGCATTGACAGTGATGAGGCCTAACGAAGGCGAGCAGTCGATAAGGATATAGTCATAATCATTCTTAACGGGCTCCAGCACATGCTTGAGGATCCTCTCCCTGTTTTCCAGGTTCAGCATCTCAATCTCTGCTCCTACCAAGTCAATGTGGCTGGGGATGATATCAAGCCCGTCGATGTCGGTCGTATAGATGGCATCTCTGACATCAGACTTGTTGATGATGCATTCATAAATAGAACTCTCTACTTCCGAGATGTCAACACCCAGTCCGCTGGAGGCATTGGCCTGAGGGTCTGCATCTACGACCAGTACGGTCTGTTCCAGTGTGGCGAGTGAAGCGGCCAGGTTAATAGTGGTAGTGGTTTTACCAACACCGCCTTTTTGGTTTGCTAATGCTATGATTTTACTCATCTTTATTTCTAATTATCCTAATTTTACTTGATATTAATAGAGAAATTTGGGCACAAAGTTACTAATTTCCGTCGAGAATCCCTTTTATTTAAACCTTTTTTCGTAATTTTGCAGTCAAATCATTGATATTTTATGGAAATTAAACGACCTTTACTACTTATTTCCAATGATGACGGCTATCAGGCAAAGGGTATCCGGCAACTGGTGGAGATGGTGTCTGAATATGGTGATATCATCATCTGTGCCCCTGACGAGGCTCGTAGCGGTTTCTCGTGTGCCTTCTCTGCCACGACCCCGTTGAGGCTCCATTTGAGGGAGAATCACGATGGCATACAGATATGGTCGTGCAACGGCACACCTGTCGACTGTGTGAAGATGGCTTTGGCAGAACTGTGCCCACGCAAGCCCGATATGGTCATTGGAGGCATCAACCACGGCGATAACGCGTCTGTCAATACCCATTATAGTGGCACCATGGGTGTCACACTCGAGGGCTGTATGAAGTATATTCCCTCGGTGGCCTTCTCACTCTGCGACCACCGCGATGATGCAGACTTTGAACCTCTCCGTCCGTTTGTCAAGATTATCACGGAGAAGATTTTGGCCGAAGGACTGCCCAAGGGGGTGTGTCTGAATGTCAACTTCCCTTTGTTGGAAGAGGGCGATTTTAAAGGTGTGAGGGTCTGCCGTATGGCTCATGGCACTTGGGATAGTGAAGTGACGAAGTGCCACCATCCGCGAGGCTATGATTATTGGTGGATGGTGGGTCACTACCTGAACGATGAACCGGAAGCGGAGGATACCGACAACTGGGCGCTTACCCATGGCTATGTGGCCATCACTCCAACCCGTATAGACGTTACGGCCTACTCCGCCATGGATCAGGTCTCAGAGTGGTTTAATGGTAATCATCTGTAAGCCGTAAACTGTAAACTGTCAACAAAAAAATGAAGTACTACCTTATAGCCGGTGAAGCCTCAGGCGACCTCCATGCCTCGCATCTGATGTGGGCACTGAAGGAAATTGACAAAGAGGCAGACTTCCGTTTCTTTGGAGGCGACCTGATGTCAGATGTCGGAGGAACACGTGTCCGGCATTATCGTGATCTGGCATATATGGGCGTGATTCCTGTTCTGCTTCATCTTCCAACCATCCTGAAGAATATGAAGTTTTGCAAACAGGATATCCTGACATGGCAACCTGATTGTGTCATCCTGATAGATTATCCAGGCTTTAATCTGAAGATTGCTGAATATGTAAAATCACGGACAAATATTCCCGTCTATTACTATATCTCTCCTAAGATCTGGGCTTGGAAGGAATACCGCATCAAGAATATCCGTCGTGATATCGACGAACTCTTTTCCATCCTGCCCTTCGAAGTGGATTTTTTCGAGAAGAAGCATCATTATCCGATCCACTATGTGGGTAACCCTACTGCCGATGAGATCAGAGAGTGGAAAGAGGAAAGTGGAAAGAGGAATGAGAATACTTCTACCGTAGACATATCTCCTTCCACTTTCCGCTTTCCACCTTCCACTAAAAAAATCATCGCCCTCCTTGCCGGTTCTCGCCGACAGGAAATCAAGGATAACCTCCCCACGATGATAGAGGCCGTAAAACCCTACATGAAGGATTACCGTGTGGTCCTTGCTGGTGCCCCAGGCATCGATCCTGCCTATTATGAGCCATTCCTAGCGGAGAGTGGGGTAGAGGTGGTTCATGGTCAGACCTATGACTTGCTCTCTAAGGCACATGCAGCCCTCGTCACCAGTGGTACGGCTACCCTTGAGACGGCTCTTTTCAATGTGCCTCAGGTGGTGTGCTACAAGTTGCCACTGCCAAAGACAGCCCGCATTGTGCGTCGTTACCTTATTAAAGTACCTTATATCTCACTTGTCAACCTGATTGCCGACCGTGAGGTGGTTACAGAACTCTTGGCCGATACCTTCACCGTCAGTCATATCCGTCATGAACTGGATAGGATCCTCTCCGGACCAGACCGTGAGCGTATGCTCGAAGGCTATGCTGAGGTAAGTCGCAGGTTAGGTGACCTGAAAGCCCCCGATAATGCCGCCAGATTGATGGTGGGATTATTGTCCGCTAGGAGTAATCATCAATAGACAATAAACAGTAAACAATAATAACAATAAAAAAACAAGTATGAAAAAGTTATTCTCTATTGCCCTGATGGCCATAGTGGCTCTCACCGTCCAGGCACAAAATGTACAAGTACACTACGACTTCGGTCGTAACATCTATGGCGATGAACAGCCAGACCGTCAGAAAGTCACTGTTACTCTTGAACAGTTCAAAGCCGACGACTGGGGCTCTTGGTTTTACTTTGTCGACATCGACCTCAGTCGTAAGTTCCTCCGTAGTGCCTATACTGAGATCTCACGAGAGTTTAACCTCGGCACGAACTCACCCTTTGCTGCCCATGTAGAGTATGATGGCGGACTGTACCATGTGACTGGCAGTTATCAGCATGCTGCCCTGATTGGACCTGCTTACAACGGTCACTCTGCTGATTTCTCCAAAACGTGGTCGGTACAACTGATGTACAAGCACTATTTCAAGAGTTACGAGGGAACGAGTTCTTACCCCAGTTTCCAACTGACTGGTGTCTGGAGCACCACCTTCGCCCAGAAGAAATGCACATTCTCTGGCTTTATCGACTTCTGGCGTGGCGAGAAGGCCGACGGGCACGGACAACTCGTAATCCTCTCAGAACCTCAGTTCTGGTATAATGTCACCGACCATTTCAGCATTGGTAGCGAGGTGGAGTTCAGCAATAACTTTGTTTTTAACATGAAGCCTGGCAGCGACCAGACATTCTTCGTCAATCCGACACTGGCAGTGAAGTGGAACTTCTGACTTGCATGTTATGACAGTCCTTCGATCTCGCCGTTCTCGATGGTGATACGCTCTGCCTGAGGACTCTTCGGCAGTCCTGGCATGCGGAGCATATCGCCAGCGATGGCCACGATCATTTCACTACCGCAGTTTAGGATGACGTCGCGGATACGGATGGTGAAACCCTCTGGTGAGCCGTAGCGGGTGGAGTCGGCAGAGAAGGAGAACTGTGTTTTGGCGATGCACACGGGATAGCGGGCGATGTCCTTGTCATCTCCGAAGATCTCGCGGATAGCCTCCAACCGTTTCTTGCCTGTTTTGGTGAATTCCACGGCAGCGGCTCCATAGATACGCTTGCAAACTTTCTCGATCTTACCTTCTATCGAATCGTTCTCCGGGTAGGTGAAATGGATGGGTAGGGGCTGTATCCTGTCGATGGTGTCGACCACCTGCTGTGCCAGTTCCACGGCTCCTTCACCACCCTTCAGGAAGGCTTCGTTGACGGCAAAGCCTACTCCCAGATCCTCACAGTTCTTACGGACAATGTCAATCTCTTCGGCCGAATCGAAGTCGAAGCGGTTCAGCGTAACGATGACGGGCTGCCCGAAACCCTGCATGTTGTTGATATGGCGGTTCAGGTTCTTCAGACCTTCCTTCAGCCCCTCGGCATTGGGTTCCTTGATGTGGTCGGGATCCACCCCTCCGTGCATCTTCAGCCCTTGTGTGGTCGCAACAATCACCACCAGTCGGGGTTGCAGACCAGTCTTGCGGCACTTGATGTCGAAGAACTTCTCAGCCCCGAGGTCAGCCCCGAAGCCAGCCTCTGTCACCACATAGTCGCAGTAACTCATGGCCATCTTGGTGGCCAGAACACTTGAACAGCCGTGGGCGATGTTGGCAAACGGTCCACCGTGGATGAAGGCTGGCGTATGCTCCGTAGTCTGAACCAGATTGGGTGAGAGTGCATCGCGCAGCAGCACGGTGATGGCTCCTGCCACGCCGAGGTCGCTGACGCGGAAGGGTTTGCTGTCGGCGGTGATGCCGAGCACGATGTTCTCGATACGCCGCTGCAGGTCTTCCTCGCTCGTCGCCAGACAGAGGATGGCCATCAGTTCAGAGGCTGGTGTGATGTCGAAGCCCGTTTCAGAGACCACTCCGTCACCTCTCAGTCCCGTCACCACATTGCGCAGGGCACGGTCGTTCACGTCGAGCACCCGCTTCCAGTAGATCTCCCGCAGTGAGAAACCGTCCTTGCGATGCTGGTAGATATAGTTGTCAAGCAGGGCACTGATGGTGTTGTGGGCAGAGGTCACGGCATGGAAGTCACCGGTGAAGTGCAGGTTGATTTTCTCCATCGGCAGCACCTGTGCATAGCCGCCACCGGCAGCACCTCCCTTGATGCCGAAGCAGGGTCCGAGCGACGGTTCCCTCAAGGCCACGGCGGCCTTTTTCCCGATTTTGTTCAGCCCCAGCGTCAGGCCGATGCTGACGGTGGTCTTGCCGATGCCGGCCTTCGTTGGACTGATGGCTGTCACCAGGATCAGACGGCTTTGCTTCACCTTCTCCTCATCGATCAGCGATACCGGCACTTTGGCCATATACCGTCCGTAGGGCTCAATATCTTCAGGGGCTATTCCTAACTGTGCAGCGATGTCGCCAATGGGCTTCAGTTCACATTCCCGTGCTATCTGTATGTCAGTCTTCATTGTTGATGATAGTTTATTGTTTGTCGATTTGTGGGCACAAAAGTAGCGATAATTCATCAAATACATACATTTTGCAGCCTCATTTTAAGTGAATTTAAATGTTTTGGAATAATATTCTACCGAATGCTTTTCTTCTGAGTCAAGTCAGAATGATTGCAGTACAGTCTGTTGATTCTTGGTTGTATTTTCTAATTTTGGCGCTGTGTTTGGTGCGCTATTCTAATCTTTGTACCTTTGCACCCAAAATCCTATCTTTATGTCAAAGTATATATTAGCAGACAACCAGGAACTGACAAGATATGCCTTGGAGGGTATTGTCAGTCAAGTGCCGGAGTCAAGTGTCTTCAGGGCCACAGACAAGGCGGGGCTTGTGGAATTGCTGAAGAAACACGAGAACGCAGTGGTGTTGCTCGACTACACCCTGTTCGATTTTGCCGATGAAGACCAACTCCTGATAGTTGCCGAGCGTTTTGCACTCTCAGAGTGGATACTCATCAGCGATGAACTGACACCGAAGTTCCTGCGTCGTGTGGTCTATGCCTCCCACCAGTTCAGTATCGTGTTCAAGGACGGACCGCTGAGTGAGGTGCGTGAGGCTTTGCAGGTCGTCAGCCTTCATCAGCGGTTCATCAGTCAGCGTGCACTGGAAGTGATTATCAACCAACAGCAGGAGGACGATCACCCCAGTATTCTGACGGAGACAGAGACGGAAATCGTGAGGGCTATCGCCCAAGGCAAGACCACCAAGGAGATCGCCAATGAGCGTTTCTCAAGTGTTCACACCATCACCACCCACCGCAAGAACATCTTCCGCAAACTGGGCATCAATACGGCTCACGAAGTTATCAAGTATGCCTTACGGGCAGGTCTGGTAGACTCTTCTGAGTTCTATATCTAAGAGAATTACACATATTATTTATCAAGAATTGGAGAATTAGAGAATATCGTGCAGATTAGACGTGATATTTACTGGTCCTAATGGCTTGCATAATTCTCTAATTCTCTTATTCTTGATGAGAACTTGATGTCATTTGTAGAGGCAGGAAACTTTAGCCTGTCAGGCTCTGCTTGATGTCCTCCAGCAGATCTTCACCGGCTTCGAGGCCGATGCTGAGGCGGACGGTGGTGTCGAGGACAGACATCTCTGCACACTGTTCGGCGGTGAATAGTCCGAAGATTGTTGAGGCAGGATGAATAGCCAGCGACTTGCGGTCGAAGAGATTTGTGGCGCGACGGATAATCTGCAACTTGTCGATGAATGCCCATGCGGCTTCCTTCGATTCGAGGTCGATGGTAAAGACTGCTCCAGGTAATGGGCCAAACTGTAACTTTGAGAGATTATAGAAAGGATTATTCTCCAAGCCTGTATAATTCACACGTTTGATCTCTGGCAATTGCTGGCACTGACGGGCGAGCCACAACGTGGTCTCTGCCTGTCGTCGGAACCGGATGTCGAGGGTGTCGAGGCCGAGTGTTTCCATGTAGGCCGCCTGGGGTGTCATCAGTCCACCAAGATTAGTTACGAGTTCTGTCTTTACACGAGCGGTAAAAGCCAGATTCTTGCCAACGCGCCTGGTTCGTGCTTGTAGGGCTGGGCAGGGCGCCTGGCTCCAGTCAAAGCGGCCATAGTCGATGAGTAGCCCACCTAATCCTGTGCCACCACCAGAGATGTACTTCGTGCTCGACACCACCTCGATATCCACACCGAAGTCAACAGCCCGGAATGTGGAGAAGGGTACGATGGTCGTATCAGCAATCAGGGGTACACCAGCCTTGTGGGCGATGTCGGATAACTTCCGGATATCTGCCACGAAGAGTTGCGGATTGGTGATAATCTCGAAAAACAGGGCGCAAGTCTTATCGTCGATCTGTGCCTCCACCTCCTCAGGCTTCGTGAAATCCACAAATCGCGGCTCTACGCCGAAGTTGCCCAATGTGTCGCGAATCAGCGAGACGCTGTTGCCAAACAGATGTTTCGAGGCCACGATGTTGAGTCCTGCTGCGCTGACTGCGGTCAGGGCGTAGTGGATGGCCGTCATGCCCGTGTTGAGTGCCGTCACGCTTATTGCCCCCGTCAGTTGCCGTACCCGTTCCTCCAGATAGGTGGTCGTAGGATTGGCAATACGGGCATACGACGGGGCCATGGAACGACCGCAAAATGCGTCGCCCATGGCCTTGGCAGACTCAAACTCAAACGCCGCCGTATAGTAGACGGGCATTGACAATGCCCCGTATGAGTCAGGTTTCTGATACTTTGTCGTCAGAATTTTCGTTTCGTACTGCATTATCGTCCTATGATTTTCTTAACTGCTATCACGAGTTTATCTACATCCTCGCGGGTATTATAAAGTGCAAAGGTCGGGCGGACACTCATTTCGTAGCCCAAAGCGCGAAGGGCGGGCTGAGCGCAATGGTGACCTGCACGTACGGCAATGCCCTCTTTATCGAGGAGCGTGCCGACCTCAGGCACAGGGATACCATCGAGCACAAAACTCACGACTGACACACGGTTCTTGGGATTGCCGATAAGCGTCAGACCAGGAATCTGGCCAAGCTGTTCTCGTGCATACTCCGTCAGCTGATGCTCGTGATGCTCAATATTGCGAATCCCCAGATGACTCACGTAATCGAGTGCTGCACCCAGTCCGATGGCATCAGCCACGTTGGGTGTGCCAGCCTCGAAACGGGCAGGCGGCACATTATATTCTGTGCGCTCGATGGTCACATCCTTAATCATGTTGCCGCCACCCTGCCAGGGCTGCATCTTATCCAAGAGTTCCTTGCGACCATACACCACTCCGATGCCATTAGGCCCGTAGATCTTATGACCACTGAACACGAAGAAGTCTGCACCAAGGGCCTGCACATCTACAGGCGTGTGGGCTATCGACTGTGCCCCGTCAATCAGCACGGGAATCTGGTGTGAGTGGGCGATGTCGATGATACGTCGCACATCGTTGATAGTGCCGAAAGTATTGTTGACATGACCCACACTGACGAAACGAGTTCGAGGCGTGATGAGCCGTTCCAGTTCTGAGAGGATGAGGTCGCCATTCTGATCCGTAGGGATAGCTCGCAATGTAGCACCACGTTCCTGAGCAACACGCTGCCAAGGTACGATGTTGGCATGATGGTCGAGTTCAGAGACGATGACTTCATCACCAGGAGTCAGGAACTGACGTCCGTAGGTCTGTGCCACAAGGTTGATGCCCTCTGTGGTGCCACGCACGAAGATGATCTCCTCGCTTGTAGCGGCATTGATGAACCGCTGTACCTTCTCGCGGGCTTCTTCGTAGGCATCTGTCGCACGGGCCGCCAGCGTGTGGGCTCCACGGTGAATATTCGAATTGTACGTACGATAGTAGTCTGAAATCTTGTCGATGACCTGATTCGGCTTCTGGGTCGTAGCACCATTATCCAACCACACGAGGTCGTGGCCGTTTACCTTCTGCTTTAGTATGGGGAAATCCTTCTTGATCTGCTCAGAGTTCAGCGTGTCCGCCTCCTCGTAGTGCAGGTCGCGCAGCTTCTGCGTCTCGGGGATGCCGATGCCGAAGCCGTCCTCATGAGGAATGGTCTTCGTCTGAACATCTGTATCTCCGAGGTAAGGAAGTTCGCCGTAGCCACTGCCTCCAGCCAGAAACTGTCTGAATCCAGCTTCCAGCTCGCTGAGATTCAGTTGCTCGTCAGGCAATATCGCCTTCCGCATTCCCGAGCTATGCTCACCTACCCGTAGCCTTTCAGCCTGCAGTTCCTCAGGGCAGTATCTTTGTGCGATTTCCTTCAGCATAGCCAGCGATCCGCCGTCCTGTGAAGGGAAACTATTTAGTTCTGATAGATTGATCATTTATTTCTCAACTTTATTTCTGTGCTGATAGTCATGATAATAACCCACCTCTACGTTCTCGAGTACAGCGATGGCATCGTCGGTAAGGGCTGCCAGCGAGAAGTACTTCGTGAGCAGATATGATGCCACGCCAAACTTATCAAGACCCATCAGGCGGGCTGAGAGCGATGGTGCAATCTCACCAGGAATACCGCTCTGATGCAAGCCGATGACACCTTGGTTCTGTTCGCCTGTACGCACAAGGATGATCTTCGTGGTACCAACGCCGCGACCTGTCAGATACTGACCTTCTACCTCCACCTTGTCTGAAGGAATCAGGGGCACACCGCGCCACAGGATGACCTTCGTGCCGAAGAGATCGGTGGTCACAGGGGGAACACCTCGCCAGGTACATTCGCGCTCGAAGGCTGCGATGGCACGCGGATTGGCGATGAAGAAGGCCGGTTCCTTCCATACGAGTGACAGCAGTTCGTCGAGGTCATCAGGGGTGGGGGCGCCATAGCGCGTGGTGATGCGGTAGGCGGGATTGGCAGCTGCCAGCAAACCAAACTTCTTGTTGTTGATGAGTTCCCACTCCTGACGCTCCTTGATGCTCTCGATCGACAGTCGCAGTTGCTCTTCGAGTTGGTTGTAGGGGTTATTATAGAGATCGCTCACACGGGTATGTACGCGAACAACGGTTTGAAGTGTGTTCAGCGAGTACTCCGTAGGATTCTCCTCGTAGTCGATGTAGGTCTCAGGGATGATGTTGTCTTCCTCGTGACCGCTCACCAGGTCGATATGCTTCTCGCCGTTGTCGTTGACAGAAGCTTTCAGGCGCAGCTGTTTGTCAACGGCCTTATTGAACGTCTCGCGGAAATCGGGCACTTCCTTGATAAACTTAATCAGCTCTTTCAGTTTCAGCCCGAGGAATACGGTGGGGGTGATGGCGCGCACGGAAACTGTCGATTCTTGCTCGTCGAGAAGATCGGCTTCACCGAAGTATTCGCCGTCGCCCAAGAGAGCTATCCGTAGGTCTTCACCATGAGGGCCTTTGCTGATGACTTCAGCCTGACCACTGGCCACAATAAAGAAGCGCTGCTTGTCCTTGCCTTCCTCAACGAAGAGTTTGTCAACATCTACCTCTTTCGTCTCGAATGAACTCACAAGGCGGTTCAGAATCTCATCGTCGAACTCAGAGAACAAAGGAATAGCCTTCAGGTTCTTGGCTGTGAAAGATGGTACGCCGTTCACATACTGGATGGGCAGGCGATCGTTCTTGCGGAGTTCTACCTTCGTGCGGTTCACACGGAATGTGCCTCCTGAGACCTGTACCCAAGGCAGGAGTTTCAGCAAAAGTCTTGGGGTGATAGAGCCCATCTGAGGGGCGGTCTTAGTGGTCGTTGCCAGTCTTCTGGCGGTAGCAGTGGTCACACTGCGCTGTAAATTAGAATCTGCCATAATTGTTTGAATTTTAAATATTTTATTTTGTTTATAGTTTAAAGTTTATTGTTTATAGATGATTACTTCTAAAGGCGGAGTCCTTAGAACGGCTTGCCAGCATATCATCTGTAAACCGTAAACTGTAAACAATAACTTTTCACTTTTTTATCGTTACTTTATGGGTAGTGGCTTCTACATGCTCTACCGATAGTACGTTGTAGCCCTGCTCCCTGGCATTGCGGGGCACGTTGTCAAGGGGTTCGCCCTCGGCGAGGAGTACTTCGAGGATGTCGCCCTCACTGAGCTTCGAGAGCTCGATCTTCGTCTTGACGAAGGTCATCGGGCAGTGCTCTTTCGTAATGTCTAATACTTTTGTTGCCATAATCTTTTTTCTTTTAACACGAATTACCATGAATTTTCATGAATTTCTCATGAATATATTTATGAATAATTCGTGTTCAATTAGTGATGATTCGTGTTTAAATGAATAATGTTTGTCCGCTTTCAGAGAGATTCAGGAACGAGGCTACGCCGAGCACATCCTTTACCTCAGGAATAAAGTCCTCCTTCTTCAGACCGAGCACATGCATGGCCATCTCGCAGGCATAAAGATTGATTCCAAGTACTTTGGCAGCCTCGACGAGTTCTTCGAGTGTTGCCACATTGTTCTTACGCATCAGGTAGCGAAAGATCCTTGGACCTGCACCGAGGAAGTTGAAACGGCTCGTAGGAGTGACATGGAGACCACCCATCATAAACCCGAAGATCTTCGTCAGCCAGTTGCCGCCTGTAAACGAGCGTCCTTGTTTCTGCTTGATGGCGTCGAGCCCCCAGAAGGTAAAGAAGATGTTCACTTCATAGCCTACTGCTGCCGCGCCCGTACCTAATGTAAATACTGCCGTCAGTTTGTCGAAATCGCCACTGAAGGCGATGATGCTAAGTTTCTTGTTGTCTGCCATAATTTTTATACGTTTGAGTCTGGGTGCAAAGGTACGGCGGTTTTGCCACTCCGACAATCGCCCAATTGTGGCATTTTGCCTACCAATTGTTTGGTATAAGCGGATTTTTTACTATCTTTGCAGCAAAAAAACAGTATAGAATTATGAAACAGCCCACTCCCGAACGCGTTTTGAGTATCTTCAGTGAACTCAACCGAATCCCACGCCCTTCGCATCATGAAGAGCGCGTGGCCGACTATCTCTGCCAGTTTGCCCAGCGCCTACAGTTAGACTATGAGCGCGACGCAGAGAACTGCGTCGTCATCCGCAAACCTGCCACACCAGGGTACGAGGGCGCAGAGACCATCGTACTCCTGAACCACATGGACATGGTGTGCGTAGGGATGGCCGACCCGCTCAACGACCCCATTGAGGCATACGTGGAGGATGGTTGGATGAAGGCAAGGGGCACTTCGCTGGGTGCCGACAACGGCATCGGCCTCTCGATGGCTCTTGCCGTGCTGGAAAGCGACACCATCGAGCACCCCGCCCTGGAAGTGATCACGACGACCAATGAGGAGGACGGCATGACGGGAGCCGCCCAACTGTCGAAGGACTTCATCCGAGGGCGTAAGGTCATCAACCTCGATTCTGAAGACTATGACACCATCACGACGGGAGCCGCTGGAGCCACCCTGCAGTTCCACCGTATTCCCCTTCAGCATACGGCTGTTGCGGAGGATGAATGCCAGTGGTACCGCATCAGGTTTGAAGGCGGACTGGGCGGTCATTCTGGCGTCGATATCAACAAGGGGCGCTGCTCGGCCGTTGTTGCAGCAAAGGCAACCCTGGATGATCTTGCCAGACGGCATGAAATCAGCGTGGCATCCATAAATATTGGTGAGGCCAACGCCTCGATAGCCTCAAAGGGCGAGATCGTGATGGCTGTGCATTCCCAAGACCGTCATCTGCCCGTTATCAACTATCAACAGGAAATTAATGAGTGGCTGCACAGGGAATACCCTCTGGACATGGGCATGACATGCATCATCGAGCCCTGCGAGCCACAAGCCCAGGTGATCAGACCTGAGGTGCTCCAGTCGCTGATGACCTGTCTGCAGCAGGTGCCTCAGGGGGTGGTCAGAATGAGCACTGTCATGGACGACACGGTGGAAACATCAAACAATATCGGGCGCATCAGTACCGAAGGCGACCACCTCTTTATCAGTACGCACACGCGTAGTTTCATCGATGCCGACATGGCAAGGCTCAGTCAGCAGATTGCCGCTGCCTTCGCCGCTGCAGGAGCCACCTCTGAGACCGTCATGTCAGCACCTGCCTGGCAGGAAGACCAGCAGTCGCCTTTCCTCCAACTGACCAGCGACACCTTCCTCGACGTGCTGGGCTGGCGGCCACGCATGGTGGCCATGCACTTCGTGCTCGAGGCGGGCTTCTTCGTGGAGCATTATCCTGGCATCCAGATAGCCAGCATCGGCCCCCGCATCGTAGAGCCCCACTCTGCCAGTGAACGGGTGGAACTGAAAACCATCGGCGACATCTGGCAGGTGCTGCTGGAACTGCTCAGGCGGCTGCGATAGCCTGTCACCCTACCAAACAATTGGTATGCGAAATGCCACGTTTGGGCGATTGTGGGAGTGTCAAAAACGCCGTACCTTTGCAGTCGAATTCAAACTCAAACGAATATGGCAAAGATTTATGTAAATGGAGACGCGCAGGAAGTGAGCCTGCCGCTCAACGTGAGCGAACTGATCAAGCAGTTGCTGGTAGAAAACCCGGAAATGGTCAGCGTGCAGGTGAACGAGGAGTTTGCCGAGCGTGAGGACTGGGAGAGTATTCAACTCAAGGAAGGCGACAAGGTCGATTTCCTCTATTTCATGGGTGGAGGATGCCTAAGGTAAAAGGGAAGAGTGAAAAGTGAAAAATTTGCTACCGCTATGATAGACTTTACAGAAGAACAGATACAGCGATATTCCCGTCATATCCTGTTGCAGGATGTCGGCGTGGAGGGACAAGAAAAGATAATGGACGCGCGTGTGCTCGTGGTGGGTGCTGGCGGACTGGGGGCTCCCGTCTCGCTCTACCTCGCTGCGGCTGGCATCGGCACGATTGGTATCGTGGATGCCGACGTCGTCGATCTGAGCAACCTTCAGCGCCAGGTGATCCACTTCACGAAGGACGTAGGCGTACCGAAGGTGAAGAGTGCTGAGGAGAAGATCAAGGCCATCAACCCTGACGTGAAGGTGGAGACCTATTATCAGTTTCTCGACTCGTCGAACGCACTTGACATCATCAAGGAGTACGACTTCATCGTCGACGGCACGGACAACTTCCCCGTGAAGTTCCTCATCAACGATGCCTGTGTGATGGCTGGCAAGCCCTTCTCGCATGGTGGCATCCTGCGCTTCAACGGCCAGACGTTCACCCATCTGCCAGGCACGGCCTGCTACCGCTGCATGTTCAAGGAACCGCCTCCCGTAGGAGCCGTACCCACCTGTTCGCAGGCAGGAGTACTGGGGGCCATCGCTGGTATGCTGGGCACCATCCAGGCCGCCGAGACGCTGAAATATTTCACGGGCATCGGCGAACTGCTGACAAACCGTCTGCTCACCTTCGATGCCAAGACCATGCAGTTCCACACGGTTCCCGTAAAGCATCGTGACTCGTGCGCCATCTGTGGCACGAGCCCCACCATCGATCATCTGATAGACTACGAACAGGCCGCCTGCGACTTAAAGCATTGAACGATAATTATGCATGATGCATTATTAATTATGCATTGAAAAATGAAGATACCACAAGAAATCATAGATGAATTAATCAGCCAGGCCCGGCAGGACGCACCCGACGAGACGTGCGGCTACCTGCTGGGCACCAGCGGCCCTGAAGGCGACGTCGTGACAGAGCACTACTGGATGGAGAACATCGACCACTCCAGCGAGCACTTCTCCTTTGCGCCGAAGGATCAGTTTGCCGCTCTGCGCTATGCTCGTGAACACGGCCTCAAGATCCTCGCCAACTGGCACAGCCATCCAGCCTCGCCCTCGCGCCCCTCACAAGAAGACCTCCGTCTGGCCAACGACCCCATCATCCGCTACGCCATCCTCTCTCTCCACGAGGGCATCCATCTGAATTCCTTCAAGATCCTGAATGGTGAAGTCGTAGATAAAGAGGTGCATTATGAGTCTTCTCAGACGAGAGATGATTAATGTGATATTCAAACATATTATACAATTCTCTTCCACTTCCACTAAACCGCTTGAATATGTAGTATATATAGGAATTTCAGAAAGTGGAAGTGAAATTTTCTCTTCCACTTTACTTCCACTTTTTTATTGAAAACAGGGGAAATTAAGAGAAAGATGACATCTTCCTCAGGGTTTATTTTGTCTTATTCTAAGGTTTGGAGACTCCGAAACTACCGAAAAGGTGGAAGCGAAGTGGAAGAGAAAATTTCACTTCCACCGCCTGAAACTATTATAAACACTATAGTTTCAGAATGTTTAGTGGAAGTGGAAGTAAATTTGCAACATTTCATATCTTGTATCACAAACAGAAACTTGATTTTGCTATCTCGACATTGCAAAATAGAGGTTCCGTTCATAGGGATGCCTTCTAAGGGTCGTTCTGATGCCTTGTACGAGTGATGGAGATGCCTTGCACGACAGTAAGAGATGCTTCCTATGGGGGTATGGAAGGCATCTCTTACTGTCGTGCAAGGCATCTCCATGAGTGTTATCAGGTATCTCCATGAGTGTAAACCGGCCTCTTTCCTTTCTGCTACACGTTAATAAAGATGAAAAAACCATTTTTGATACTTTTTTTTGTTCTCACTAACATAACTTTTCGGATAATTTTCGTATCTTTGTACACGTATCGCCACATGAAGGGCGATGACAAACTAAAAACGATATGGAATGAGTCATGACAAAGAAACAACGTCTGAAAGCAGAAGGGAATGAAACCATTACAAATTGTAACGCTTTGAAAATGCGTGCAGCTGACAACCTTTGAGAAGAGTAAAAATTTTAATAGATATTGACTATGGCAAGTAATGCGGATTTTGTAAAGTATATCGCCGACCAGTGTGGTGGGGCGGGGGAGATTGTCACCAAGAAGATGTTTGGGGACTATGGGATTTATTGTGATGGGAAGATTTTCGGGCTCATCTGCGACGACTGTTTCTATCTGAAGCCTACTGAGGCAGGCAGGAAACAGCTGAAAGTCGTAGATTTGCGTCCGCCTTACGAGGGAGCGAAAGATTATTTCTACGTGGCTGATGTGGATGATCGCGACTATCTCTCGGAGTTGGTTCGCGTGACTTGCAAAGAACTACCAGAGCCGAAACCGAAGAAAAAACGTTAAACTTTAGAAGATATGGGAAAGTTTTCATTGATGGCGCTGACGTATGCGCCAGAGGCCTTGGAGCCAGTGATTAGTCGTGAAACGATTGCTTTTCACCATGGGAAGCATCTGGCGGCTTATGTGAATAATCTGAACGGGCTGCTGGAAGGCAGCGGGTTTGAAAATGCTACGCTCGAGGAGATTGTGTGCAAGGCACAAGGAGGCATTCTGAATAATGCCGGGCAGATTCTGAACCACGAACTGTATTTCGGACAGTTTGCTGCGCCAAAGGCAGACAATCAGCCTGTGGGGAAACTTGCTGAGGCAATCGTTCGTGACTTCGGATCGTTTGATGCTTTCAAGGAGTCCTTCCAAAAGGCTGGTGCAACGCTCTTCGGCTCTGGCTGGGTGTGGCTCTCTGCTGATAAAGATGGCAAACTGGTTATCACCCAGGAGACAAATGCTGCCAACCCTGTTCAGAAAGGTCTGAAACCCCTGTTGACTTTCGATGTATGGGAGCATGCTTACTATCTGGACTATCAGAATCGCCGTCCTGACCATCTCGCTGCCCTTTGGCAGATTGTCGACTGGCATGTTATCGAAAGCCGTTTTTAGTTGTAACCAGAAGCAGTCATCGCATTCATGCTTTCACGACATCCTGAATGACAAGACCTGCAAGCGTAAAACCGAAGATGGCGGTGATATGAGCCAGGGTGCCGTTGATTTGTGGCTTGTTGAACATAGAGGGGATCTCGTCGTCAGTAGACGGGATCCCTTTGTTCTCTAACAGTTCATCCGAAAACACGCACTGGAACTTCCGCTTGGGATATAGTCCGTCGCGCTTGAAACGCTTACGCAGGGCACGAGCCAGCGGGTCACCCTGCACCTTCCAGAACTCGGCAGTCTTGATCCTTGTGGGGTCGAGCTTCAGTGCTGCTCCCATTGAGGAATAGAACTTTGCCTGTGTCTGTGTCGCCATCAGAATCAGCAGCGTCTTGTCTTTCAGCGAGTCGATGGCATCGATGATGTAATCGTAGCTCCCGATATCGAAGCTGTCGGCAGTCTCGGCTGTGAATATCTGTTGCAGGGCAGTGATTTCTGCCTGAGGGTTGATGCTGAGCAGGCGCTCCTTCAGGGCTTCTACCTTTACCTGCCCTACGGTCTTCGAGGTGGCCATCAGCTGGCGGTTGATATTGGTGATGCAGACGCGGTCTGAATCGACGATAGTGAGATGCGTGATACCTGAACGTACCAGACTCTCGGCGCACCACGAGCCAACACCGCCCACACCGAAGATGATCACACGCTTCTGGCCGATGCTGCTCATCACCTCATCGCCCAACAGAAGTTCCGCCCTGCGGAAGATTGCTTGTGTGAATGCCATATTGTCTTTATTTAGGCTGCAAAGTTACGACTAATTTTAGAACTAATCGCCAATCGTATACACTTTTTTGCAAAATACCCTCATGTTGGTATTTCCTGTTCCGCTATTTGTTCTTACCTTTGCACCCGAAAACTTTATCAGAAGTAGCCAATGAGATTGGTCTAATAGAAAAAAAAGAATTGGCTTTTTTTGGAAATTTCAGAAAAAGTGTCTATATTTGCACCAATGAAACTCTTGAGATGCCTCATACTGGTCTTGACGCTGGGCCTCAGCCTGCCGCTGATGGCGCAGGGCGGCGTGGTGTCGCTCGTCAAGAAGGTGGGTACCTTGATCGACTCCATGTCGGTCAAGGGTGTCGATTGCCGCTATATCGATGCGCCCGAGAAGCCCTGGCAGCTCATCTTGAAAGGTAACGTGAGCCAGACCATCGTGAGCATGCACACGCAGGGGAGTATGTATGGGGAGGAATATAGTGCCCACCCGCATCTGAAGACCACACCGGCGCAGTATCTCGGTCTCTGGGCGGGCTATCGGGGTTACGGCTTCGGCTACACGGTGAACGTCGGGGGCGACAAAGGTAGTTATCTCACGTTCGGTGCCACGGGCGGTGCCTTCGGCGTCAACGTGCGTATCCACTCGTTCGACAACCGCAACCCGACGCTGGATCTGGCCACCGACCTGATTGCCGAAGACGACAAGGAAGACTGGAGCGAGGTGCAACTGGTGGACCCCATCCATGTGAATACGGTGATTGCTGACGGCTACTATCTCTTCAACGGCAAGCGCTTCTCCTATGCCGCCGCCTACGACCAGTCGGTCATCCAGAAGCGCTCGGCGGGGTCGCTGATGGCCGGACTGATGTACAACTATACGCATATCGACTATGCCTCCGACCTGAATGGCGACATCATCTACATGATGGACGGACTGGGGCGCGTGAAACTCTGGCAGGGTAGCGTCGGCGTGGGGTATGCCTACAACTGGGTGCCCGTGCGCGGACTGCTTGTCAACGTGATGGCCATGCCTATGCTCACCTTTGTCAACAAGCTCAAGGCCTATGCCTATGCCACGAACGTCGAGGAGCTGATGGAAGATCCTTACTTCTGGGATCCCGACGTCTCAGACGAGGAGTGGGACAAGTGGTTCTATGATAGCCTGCGCATCAAACCCCTGGGCGACCAGACCTACAACAGCGGTATCAGCATCGGTTTCGATGCCCGTATGTCGGTCACCTACAACTTAGGGCGCTATTTCATCAATGCTTACGGACAGTTCAACAACATTCGCTACCACCACAACAGCACGCACGGCTACCTGAACGACTGGTTCATCAACGCCTCTATCGGCATCCGTCTATAATGACGGCATCTTGGATGACTAATTTTATGATTTGCCATCTCCAAGGCTTATTTTTTGCAAAATACCCTCATGTTGGTATTTCCTGTTCCGCTATTTGTTCGTACCTTTGCACCCGAAAACTTTAGAAACAAAAGATTATGACGAAGACGATATTATGGATAGCAGCACTCGTGGTTGGTGCGGTATTGGGCGTGTTGGGCTTCAGCTGGCTCAATACGACAATGGATTTTATTGCAACAGTTTACACGCGGCTGTTCCAGTTGTTGGCGGTGCCTACGATTGTGCTGGCGGTCATTACGACCTTTGCCACCTTCGGATCGAAGGGCTCAGGCTGCCTATGAGGCCATCAATGAGGTTCGACGTCGTGCTTACTGGAGTCCCTATCTCAATATCCAGCAGTCGCCATCCGACGGTTCGGCTCTTGAGTTGAACGGACTGTCGAAGGAGGCATTCCGTGAGCAACTAAGAGAGGAACGCCGACTGGAGTTTGTCCTCGAGGGACAGCGCTGGTTCGATCTCATCCGCTGGCATATCCTCGTGAAATACGTAAAGGAACATACGCCGGCATCTGAGAAACTGAAACTGCAGAATGTGTCTAAGCGCAACTATCTACTGCCTCTGCCGCAAGATCAGCTCATCCTGAATCCGAATCTGGAGCAGAATTGGGGATACAGCGGTGAGACAGGTGACGGTCCTTACGATAGTAGCTTTGAGTAAAATGTAAAAATGTAATAATTATATAATGTAACAATTTTAAAAGAACAGAACAATGAAAAAGAATTTATCCAAAGTGATCGCCTTGACACTCCTTGCAGTAGCAGGCGTACAGACTGTCGATGCACAGTCGCAAGTAGCAAACAATCGTCGTGAACGCATCCTTCAGGTGTTAGACCAGAGTCGTCCTAATGCGTATGTACCAGCAGCCTTCTTCCTGCATTTCGAGAACAAGCTGGGTCGTAAGGCTGTAGATGACCACAAGGCTTACTACAAGGCCACCAATATGGACTTTGTGAAAGTGTTCTATGAGATTGCAGTACCTCATATCGAGATCAACTCAGGCAGCGATTGGGAAAAAGTGCCTGTTTATGGTGAGGAATTCTTTGCACCTCAGGTAGCAGTTATTGCTGATCTGGCTCGTGAGTTCGGTAATGAGGCGTTTGTCCTTCCAACTGTTTATTCTCCACTTTCACTGGCTCATCAGACATTGGGCCGTGGCAAGGACTTCAAAAAGTTGATTCAGGAAGACCCGAAAGCATTCGGCAAGGCCATCAAGAATCTTTCACTCTCTATTGAAAACTACCTGCGCTCAGCCCGCAAGGCAGGTGCCGATGGCTTCTATATCTCGACCCAGGGTGGCGACGGCAACTCTATTCCCGAGAAGATATGGAAGGAGCAGGTGCGCCAGTGGGACAAGCATGTGTCTGAAGTAGCCAATGAGATTGGTCTGATCAACATCCTCCATATCTGCGACTATGGTACACCTTATAAAAATGCTGAAGCACTTTACGCTTATGCCGACTATCCTGCCAGCATTATCAATGTGCCCTTGAAATTCTCTGATGGTTCTACGCTTAACCTGAAGGAAGCACAGCAGCGTTTCAGTCGTCCGGTATTTGGCGGTCTTGAGCGTCTGGGTGTTATTGCTAAAGGCAGTATCGAGGAAGCCAAGAAGGCTGTCGATGAGGTGCTTGAGAACGCTGCGCCCAACTTCATCCTTGGAGCTGACTGCACCGTGCCAGGTGACACTGATTGGGATAAACTGCGTGCTGTAATCGACTATGCCCACACTTGGCGTCTGACGCACAAGAAATGAAAAGTATGAATTTAATACTTGGCATTGACGGCATCTTGAATGACGAGACCGGCGAGCATGTTGCCAAAGATGGCGGTGATATGAACGAGGGAGCCTTTGCCCTCGCCTTGGGGCTCGATAAGTTCGTCGGAATAGACGCACAGGAACTTGCGCGAGGGGTACTGCCCCTCGCGCTTATAAGCTTTACGTAGTGCGCGCGCCAGTGGGTCGCCTTGAATCTTCCAGAACTCTGAAATCTTGATGCGTGTAGGGTCTAACTTTAAGGCTGCACCCATCGATGCGAAGAAAGTCGCATTGGTTTCACAAGCCATCAGAATGAGTAACGCCTTATCCTTTAGTGAGTCAATCGCGTCGATAATATAATCATAACTGTCGAGATGGAAGCTCTCGGCGGTTTCGGCTGTAAAGAACTCATGAATAGCAGTAATCTCGGCAGAGGGATTGATCGTAAGCAAACGTTGGCGTAACACATCCACCTTCACTTGTCCGATAGTCTCCGTGGTGGCCATCAGTTGACGGTTGATATTACTGGCGCATACAGTATCGCTGTCAACAATTGTGAGATGTTTGATTCCAGAGCGTATCAGACTCTCGGCGCACCATGAACCTACGCCGCCCACGCCGAAGATGATCACACGCTTCTCGCCGATGCAGTTCATCGCCTTTTCGCCCAGCAACAACTCTGAACGACTGAATATTTCGTCTATTTGTTGACTACGATCCATCAATTAGTTATTTCCTGATGATCTTCTTGCCATCGCTGATTACAATACCACGAGTAGAAGCATTAGCAGGTGTTCCAATCAGCGTATAAGAATGCTCTTCACCGGTAGTGACGGTGCGAGTAGTAGAGGTTACGGCTGTCGGTATATCCTCGATGGTGTCATATTCAGCCATCGCCTCAGCCATACGTGTGTCGAGGTCTTTCAAGCGGTAGAGACCGTCACTGTTGGCTGTCAAACCCTCGATTGTGACGGACTGAACCATTGGTGGCTCTTCAAGCGAGAGTAGTGTGCGGGCATGCATCTGGCTGTATTTCGGATAAACCAGATTGATGGCGACATAGTCTTCGCTGCCGTCGCTCCATTTCTCGAAGACGAGTTTCGAACCGATGGGCGTGCGCACCTCCAATGCATGTTCTGTCTCAGGAAGATTCAGGCGCAAGGCCGCTCCGATAGAAGTCAGATTGACATCGTGACCACAGAGAAAGGTGAACTTGCGGTTTACGTTGGCAAGTTCTTCACGGATACGGCTCACCAGTGGATAGGCCAGGTTAACAGCTGCACTATGAGTGGCGTAGAGCAAACCGTCATGCACCTCCTTGACATGGCAGATGGCACGCCATTGTTCCTCTGTCAGTTCATGACCAAAGGCTGCCATGTCCTCACTCTCATAGCACTGAAGCACGAGGGCATCCGACACGCTGTAGGCCAGTTTGAAGCCGCCCGACATCTTCGGCTCGTCATCCTTTTCCAACTTGAACTGTGTATCGTCGAAGCGGAAATGGGTTGAATCATTGGCTGCAGCAGGCGAGTGTGCCATGTCTATCACTTCCTCCATCAGCGTCAGCGTGGGCTGCACACTCTGCATCCAAGCCTCTGGACCGCCATGCATAGTCTCCATTTCAGCAAGAATCTGCTGGCGATACTGATCGTTCATCTTCGTGAACTGGGCTTTGAACACGGGATCCATCTTGTCTTCGTCGTACTTATGTTTTATCTCCACATTGGCAAAAGGCAGGAAACCTGCTGAGAAGTATTTCGCTGTAGTGAACGTGCGCTGACGCGAGTTGGCATAGAACAGCACCTCATCGTCCGTAGGGCGGTAGTTGTCGGGTAAAAGGCCTGCGCTGACCACCCATTTACGGAAGAACTGGCCCATCTCTGTCTCAAGTATACCGCCACGCTGCGACAGCTGGCTGCTGGGTGATGTCCACTTAAACCATTCGTATGGTGTCACCCTCATATAGGCAGCACCGCCAGATGTCAGTGGCGAACGGATATTGTGGCGGCTCATCACTACTACTTCTTTCAGTTCATACTTAGCCCTGAAGTTATCGGAGCGCTCTGTCTGAGCCTGCAGGCTCGTTGCAGCAATTATGGCCGCTGCTACCATCATTAACCATTTTGTCATGTCGTTCAATCTTTAAGAAAAACGCTGCTTTCAGGCCGCAAAGTTACGACTAATTTTAGAACTAATCGCCAATCATATACAATTTTTAGCAAAATACCTCACTATTGGTATTTCCTGTTCCGCTATTTCTTCGTACCTTTGCAGCCGAAAACTTAAGAAACAAAGAAGATTATGAAGAAAACGATTTTATGGATAGCAGCACTCGTGGTGGGTGCAGTGTTGGGACTGTTAGGGCTGCATTGGCTTGACCAGACGATGGAGTTTGTGGCAGTGGTTTATACACGGTTGTTCCAGTTGCTGGCTGTGCCGACAATCGTTTTGGCGGTCATCACGACGTTTGCCACATTCGGCTCAAAGGGTTCTGGCAGGATTTTTGGACGTACGTTGACTTACACCCTTCTGACGACCTTTGCGGCTGCTGCAGTGGGAGCTGTGCTCTATGTGTTTGTGGCTCCTGGCAATCTGCCTGCTGAGGCTATCGGACAGGGTGGGGAGGCTGTCGCCGATACATCCCATCTCTCTTATTACAGTCATCTGATCGGTCTCATACCGAATAACATCGTGAAGCCATTCCTTGAAGGCAATGTACTCTCGCTGCTGCTGTTGGCCTTTGCCATAGGCATCGGACTGTCGAAGTTGCCTGAATCCGAGAATAAGGCTGTCGTCGTGAAGGGTCTGCTGGGACTTCAGGAACTGCTCTTCCTGTTGATTCGCGGCCTTATCTGGACCCTGCCCCTTGGCATTGTGGCTTTCTCAGCCCAACTGTCGGCCCAAGTGTCGGCAGGTGTCGTGGCCGATTCCATCGGCAAGTATGTGCTGGTAGTGCTGGGTGGTAATGTGATACAGTTCTTCATCGTACTGCCACTATTCCTGTTGGCGCGAGGATTGAACCCCATTCATGTGCTGGGTCGTATGATGCCTGCCGTGCTGATGGCGCTCTTCACCAAGAGCAGCGCAGCCACGCTGCCCGTGACGATGGATACCGCCGAGAATCGTCTGGGTGTCAAGAAGAATATTGCTCGCTTCGTGCTCCCCATCTGCACCACGATCAATATGAACGGCTGCGCAGCCTTTATTCTCGTCACCTCGCTTTTCGTGATGCAGAATGGGGGTACACCGCTCACATGGTCAACTATCCTCTTGTGGATTCTCATCTCCGCCATCTCTGCTGTCGGTAATGCGGGTGTGCCTATGGGCTGCTATTTCCTCACCCTCTCGCTGATGTCGGGCATAGGTGCCCCCATCGCTATCCTGGGTGTCATCCTGCCCATCTATACTATTATAGATATGGTGGAAACGGCCGAAAATGTGTGGTCTGATTCGTGTGTAGCAGCCGCTGTCGACCACGATTTATAGTGAAATACCACGTTTTTGGTATGCAAATAACATGGAAAAGGTATTGTGGAAATGAAAAAATCGCCGTACCTTTGCACCAGAATTAAAAACGATATTAATAATTTAAAAAGGTAAGGATATGACAAAGATTGCAAAACAGCTGACTGAGCTCGTCGGCAACACCCCACTTCTGGAGCTCAACAAGTATTCACAGGCACAGGGGCTTGAGACCCCCGTGATTGCCAAAGTAGAGTTTTTCAACCCCGGCGGCAGCGTGAAGGATCGTATCGCACTGGCAATGATCGAGGATGCAGAGGCAAAAGGCATCTTGAAACCCGGAGCCACCATCATCGAACCCACCAGCGGAAATACGGGCGTAGGACTGGCACTGGTATCAGCCGTTAAGGGCTACCATCTTATCCTTACCATGCCTGAGACCATGAGCGTGGAGCGTCGTAACCTCGTGAAGGCCTATGGCGCCGAGGTGCGCCTTACCTCTGGCAAAGACGGTATGCCAGGTGCCATCCGCGCTGCCGAAGAGTTGCGCGACTCCATTCCTGGTGCGGTCATCCTGCAGCAGTTCGAGAACCCCGCCAACCCCGCCAAGCACTATGCCACCACGGGACCTGAGATCTGGCGCGACACCGACGGACAGGTAGATATCTTCGTGGGCGGCGTTGGTACCGGAGGTACTATCTCTGGCACAGGCAAGTATCTGAAGGAGCAGAACCCCAACGTGAAGATCATCGCCGTAGAACCTAAGTCATCACCCGTCTTGAATGGTGGTCAGAGTGGTCCTCACAAGATTCAGGGTATCGGCGCAGGCTTCATCCCCAAGACCTATGATGCCGATGTCATCGACGAGGTGTTCGATGTAGAGAATGATGCCGCTATCCGCACAGGCCGTGAGGTGGCTCAGCAGGAAGGTCTGCTGGTAGGCATCTCAGCAGGTGCAGCTCTCTATGCTGCCATCGAGGTGGCCAAGCGCCCGGAGAACAAAGGAAAGAAGATTGTAGTACTCTTGCCAGACACAGGAGAACGTTACCTCTCCACCGTGCTTTATGCCTTCGAGGAGTATCCCCTTTAATGACGGATCGCCTTTGGAACAGGAATTACTGTAAGGTAATGGCGGCAAACTTCACGCTGTTCTTTGCCTTCTATGTGTTGACCCCGTTGCTGCCACTCTATCTGAGTGAGCACTTCGGGGCCACGAAGGATGTCATAGGCCTCGTGCTTTCGGGCTATACCATCACCGCCCTGCTCATCCGTCCCTTCAGTGGCTATATGGTCGACTCCTTTCCCCGCAAGAGGATATTGATGATAGCCTTCGGCCTGTTCTCCATCTTCTTTGCGGGTTATCTGGTGGCATCGACCCTGCTGTTGTTTCTGATTGTCAGGACGCTTCACGGCGGCCCCTTCGGTATGGTCACGACGGCCAATGCTACAGCAGCTATCGACGTGTTGCCCTCGAGTCGCAGGACCGAGGGCATCGGCTATTATGGACTGAGCAATAACTTGGCGATGGCGTTGGCACCTACCATCGGTATCTTCATCTATCAGCTCACGGGCAGCTTCGAGCTCCTTTTCTGGCTGGCGCTCATTGTCGCCTGTTGTGGCTGGTTGGTCAATTCGACGCTGAAGTTTCCTGAGCGAGAGATTGCTCGCAACAGGTCGAAACTCTCCTGGGATCGCTTCTTCCTCGTGCGTGGTTGGCTGTTGGGACTCAATATGGTAGCCTTCGGCTTCAGCTTCGGCGTGCTGAGCAATTATCTGGCCATCTATGGTAAGGAGGTGATGGGCATCACGGGTGGCACGGGCGCCTATTTCATGCTCTGTTCAGTAGGGTTGATACTCTCTCGTCTGCAGGGCGGCAAGGCGCTGCGCAACGGTCGCGTCACCCATAACGCAGGTGAGGGGATGGTCATCTCCTTCATCGGCTACACCTTGTTTATATTAATGCCAACTTTGACATCGCTTTTCACTCTTCACTCTTCACTTCTCACTTCCATAGGTTATTACGGTTCTGCGTTCCTAATTGGACTAGGCAATGGCCACATGTGGCCTGCTTTTCAGAACATGACGATCAACGTGGCCAGCAACAACCAACGAGGCACGGCCAACAGTACCATCCTCATCTCGTGGGACATCGGTATGGGTCTTGGCATCCTTCTCGGAGGCGTCATCTCCGAGATGTTAGGCTACGGTGCCGCTTTCTGGTCGGTAGTATTGGTGAACGGCGCAGGCGTCGCCTGTTTCTTTCTCTCCACTAAAGCCTTCTTCCTCCGCCGCAATCTCAACGATACTGTCAGATAACGAAACAAGAGAGGTCCGAAGACCTCTCTTGTTTATGTTGGTGATATGGACTATCGCTTGATATCCTGCTGACGCTGGTTGTAATCGAGGGCGGCACCGATGGCGGTGCAGTACTGTGAGTACTTCGGGATGTGGAAGCGGATGTCGTAGAGCTTCTCGAGGGCGGGGAAAACTTCCTTGCACTGGGGCAGAAGTGAGAGGTTGCCGATGAGCACGAAGTCGCGGATGTCGCTACCCAGTGAGGCGAGCCAGGCGGCTGAACCGATGGATTGGAGTACCATCTTGATGAGGCCGGCTGCAATGTCTTCCTTCTTGGCGTCGCTTTGGGCGCGAGCGAAGTTGGAGGCAGTGGTGTCCATCGGTAGACCTGGCAGCGGTTGGGCGCTGATGTCGCCGATGGTGAGGTCGATATTACGCACGTTGCCCTGCTTGGCCATCGCTGCTACCTGACGGATGTCGCTGGTGTTGAGCATGAGGCGGGCGAGTCCTGAGAGTGTGCCGCCACCGACACCAATACCGCCGATGTGGCGCATGTCATCGCCGTCGCACAATACAAACGAGGTTCCTGTGCCCATGGAGACGACGATGGTGTGGTCGAGCTTAGACTCAAAGCGTGCTCCCAATCCGTCGGCAATGAATTCTTGCGACTTGTCGGTGGGCAGTCCGTAGATGGACTGGTCGATGTAGGCTGCGCCCACGCCAGTGAGCATGACCTGCTCGACATCCTTCAGGTCGATGTCGTTGTCGTGGAGATATTTACCAAACGCGCCATAGAGCGAGGTGATAGGGTCGGCGGCAGTGATGCGGATAGGTGCCGACACCTTGCCATTCTTGATTCCTACGATTTTTGTTGTGGAGATGCCCACGTCGATTCCAATGACTATTCCCATATTTTCTATTTTCAATTATTTATATAATAAGAAAACCCGGCCGCCATTACGCGAAACCGGGCTAATGAAAGGAGGAGTGGTACCTCCAGGAATCGAACCGGGGACACACGGATTTTCAGTCCGATGCTCTACCAACTGAGCTAAGGCACCATCATGTCAATTGCAATCCTTTCGTTTTGCGGGTGCAAAGGTACGACTTTTTTTTGAACCCACCAAATATTTCTGCTTTTTTTTTGAAAAAAGTTTTTTATGACAGCGGATTGAGTTCCTCGAACCGCTTCGCGACTCGGCCAAATAAGCAAGCTTAATGGCGCTCGCTGCTCAGCGGATTCCACCCTTGTGCTTTGAGCTCAAACTCCTGATTATCACGTGTTACGAGCACCTTTCCGAATTTCGCATCGGTGATGTGGCCAATGAGTTTGATACCCTCGACTTGCTCGATCTTCTCATGGTCGCCGATGGGAACGGTAAAGAGCAGTTCGTAGTCTTCGCCGCCATTGAGTGCGCAAGTAGTGACATTCATATTCATCTCCTCGGCCATCACGGCTGTCTGGTAGTCGATGGGAATGTTCTTCTCGAAGACCCGGCATCCGACGCCGGACTGCTTGCAGATATGGAGTAGTTCGGAGGAAAGTCCGTCGCTGATATCCATCATGGCCGTTGGACGGATGCCAGCCTCGCGCAGTTTCCTGACGATGTCGCCGCGCGCCTCAGTCTGCAGCTGGCGCTGGAGCAGATATTCCTTACCGCTGAAGTCGGGCTGGAAGTCGAGCGAGGAGAGCTGGCTGCTGAGTGCGGCTGCTTTCTGGCTGTCACCCTTGCTCTTGGCCTCGGCAATCTTCTTGCGGAGGTCATCGACCTGTCCGTAATAGACGGCCTTCTCGCGCTCGAGCAGTTGCAGACCCATGTAGGCAGCACCGAGGTCACCGCTGACGCAGATGAGGTCGGTATCGCGGGCACCATTGCGATAGACGATGTCCTCCTTGCGGGCTTCGCCGATGCAGGTGATGCTGATGGCCAGTCCGGTAAAGCTCGAGGTGGTGTCGCCACCGACGATATCGACGCCCCATTTGTCGCAAGCCAGTCGCAGACCGCTGTAGAACGCATCCATATCCTCGACGGTGAAGCGCTTGCTGAGAGCCAGCGAAACGGTTATCTGGCGCGGTGTGCCATTCATGGCGAACACGTCGCTGATATTCACCATCGCCGACTTGTAGCCGAGGTGTTTCAGGTCGATATAAGTGAGGTCGAAATGCACACCTTCCATCAGCAGGTCGGTGGTGACAAGCACTTCCTTGTCGGGGTAGGAGAGTACGGCACAGTCGTCGCCCACACCGTATCTAGTAGACTCGTTCTTGATCTCTATGTCTTTGGTAAGACGGTCAATCAGACCGAACTCACCTAATTTGGCTATTTCCATCCTTCTGTCGGGTGATTTGTATTAAACGATGCTTTCCTTTCGTATTCGAATTTCTGCGCCCAGATAATCATCTCTTTCATGATTTTTGTCATAAATGGCTGAGCCTTGTTGGCGGCTTCCTGTACTTCCTCGTGGCTGACCTCTACAGGGGTATCAAAGCCGCCCAGGTCGGTAATCACGGAGACACCGAAGGTGCGGATGCCGCAATGGTGGGCTACAATGACCTCGGGGACGGTGGACATACCGACGGCATCGCCGCCCAGGATGCGATACATCCGATATTCTGCTGGTGTCTCGAATGTCGGTCCCTGTACACCTACATATACGCCATGCTTAACGGGAATACCTTCTCTGCGGGCAATATCATCGGCCAGCTTGATGAGCATCGGGTCATAAGGCTCATGCATGTCGGGAAAACGCGGACCTGTGGGTAGGTTCTTACCGCGCAGCGGGTGCTCGGGGAAGAAGTTGATATGATCGGTGATGACCATCAGGTCGCCAATCTTGAATTTCGGATTCATGCCGCCAGCCGCGTTCGATACGAAAAGGGTCTTGACACCTAATTCATACATGACGCGCACGGGGAAGGTCACTTCTTTCATCGAATAGCCTTCGTAGAAGTGGAATCGGCCCTTCATCGCGAGAATATCGACGCCACCGAGCTTGCCGAAGATCAGTTTGCCGCTATGCCCTTCGACGGTGGATACGGGAAAGTTCGGGATATCCTGATAGGCGAACTCGTAAGTGTCAGTAATTTCGGAAGCTAATTGTCCGAGGCCCGTCCCCAGTATGATCGCTGTCTTTGGGCTTGTGTTCATCCTTGCCTTTAGCCAGGATGCTGTTTCTTGAATTCTTGCGTACATATCCTATAATGCTTTGGTTGAATTGCTCTTCCTGATCGAGCAGGAACTTAATGCGGATGGGGAGGGCGAAGAGGTGTTTCTTCACTTCGTCGCTAAGGCCATCTACCTCCTTCAGTCTTGAAGCGTCCTTCTCGGTGGTGATAATCAGACGTGGTGACGACAGGGCACTGAAAGCCTCATTGATGCGGCTGATGTCCTTGGCCTTGAAGTCGTGATGGTCGCCAAAGGCAAGCAGTTGCAGACTCGCAGTACGGGACTGGAGATCGTTTTGCACTTGCTCAGGCGATGCGATACCTGTCAACAGAAGTACATTAGTATCCTTCAGCGTGTCGAGACTGCCATCACCGATGGCAGTAGCCTGCTTAGGGAAGAGCGGTTGTAGGTGCTCGTAGGCGTGGGTGGAGAAATAGAGCTGCTGGTAGGCGTAGAGATTCATAGCCTTGGTGAGCACGCGGAACTCCATCGGTTTGAGGTCTTCTGGACATTTCGTCACGATGACGATGTCTGCACGGTCTTTGCTTTTCACCGGTTCGCGGAGTCGTCCAGAAGGCAGGAGCTCGTCGTAGATGATGAGGCGATGATAGTCCACCAATAGGATGTTGATACCTGGCTTTACATATCGGTGCTGGAAGGCGTCATCGAGGATGATGGCGTCGATATCTTTTCCAGCCTCTCCGCCCGTCAGCTTCTCAATGCCTCGGGTACGCTTCTTATCGACAGCCACCGTGATGCCGGGGAACTTGCGATGTATCTGGTAGGGCTCGTCACCGATATCACTACAGCTGGAGTTGTTGTCGGCAAGTACGAAACCCTTAGTCTTTCGCTTGTAGCCGCGACTGAGCATGGCTACGTTCATCTTGTCTTTCAAGAGGCCGATGAGGTATTCGACGTGAGGCGTCTTGCCCGTTCCTCCAACCGTGATGTTACCTACGGAAATGACAGGTGTGGCGTAGGCACGGCTCTTCAGGATGCCAGTCTCGAAGAGCATGTTCCTGATTCCGACGCCTATGCCGTAAAACCAGCTCAATGGCCGCAGATACTTGTTGATGGTGATGAGGTCGCCTTCCATGAACGTTTATTTTACGCTAATATCATCCAGCATGCGGGCCTGAATGCGACTGCCATCCTTGATGGTCTTGCGTATCTCCATAAGCGGTTCATAGAGTTCGCCGAGCAGCATGCGGAGCTCACCGTCAAGATATGAACCCTTATTCTCTTTCGGGAAGAACGTATCCATCCAGCTACTCTCGCCAGGATAAGTTGTGGTATAATAATCGCTGACCTTTGCCAGTTCTGCAGCCTTCTTCACGGCATCGTCGAGGCTGCCGAGTTTATCGACAAGCTTGATCTTCACAGCATCGGTGGCCAGCCATACACGGCCTTGCGCAATGGAGTCGACCTGTGCGGGCTTCATGCCGCGACCTTCTGACACGATGTTGAGGAAGCTGATATAACCGCGGTCGACGTGTCCTTGCAGGTATTTCATCTCTTCTGCGTTGTCCTTAGCTAAGACCAGATTCATTTCGGCATCAGAGAACTTATTGGTCGTCACGCCGTCGAAGGTGATGCCGAGCTTGTCTGTTACCAGTCCGCTGAAGTTAGGAATCAGGCCGAAGATACCGATGCTACCGGTAATGGTGGTTGGTTCGGCGAAGATATAGTTGGCCGGTGAACTGATCCAGTAACCACCGGATGCAGCTGCACCACCCATCGATACAACCACGGGTTTTTTGGCTTTCAGCAGTTTTACGACATGGCGGATCTGTTCAGAAGCAACAGCACTACCACCACCAGAATTGATGCGGAAGACAACGGCCTTCACGTCATCGTCGTCGGCCAGTTTGCGAAGGTCTTCAGCCGTGCGCTTGCCGACAATGTTATGGCCGCCGCCCGACATGTAGTCAAGAGCCTCGTTGTCAACGATGGAACCATAGGCATAATAGATGGCAATCTCCTCGCCCTCCTCGTCTTTGTCAGTCTTTACGTTGAGCATGTCGGAGAGCGTCAGCTGAGGAATCTCGTCATCCTTGTCAAGTTTCAGACGGTTCTTGATTTCTGCTTTGATTTCCTCTGGGAACATCACCTTGTCGATGAGCTTGGACTTGACATAGTCCTTGGTATCGGCAAACATGATGATGCTGTCGTTGGCCAGCTGGTTGAGGTCCTCGGGCTTTACTTTGCGACCCTCTGCCATCTCCTTGAGCCAGTAGTTCCATATCCCGTTCAGGTAGGCGGTGCGCTGTTCGCGGTCGTATTCGCTCATGCCTGTCTGGGTATTACGCTCCACATAACTCTTATACTTTCCAACCTTGGCAGCCTGGTACTTGATGCCCAGTTTGTCGTAGAGTCCTTTCATATATTCACTCTTGCCGCCGAGTCCCGAAAAATTGATCATGCCCTCACCATTGAGGTAAATCTTGTCGGCAACGGTAGCCACGTAGTAGCTGCCCTGCATATACTGATCGGCGTAGGCTACGATCCACTTGCCACTTTTCTTGAAGTCCTTCAGCGCATCACGCAATTGCTGGGCTGTAGCTGGAGAGTCGAAGCTGGCGACACCGCCTTCCAGGTAGATTCCCTTAATATCGTCATTATCCTTGGCCTTGCGGATACTGCTGATGAGATCGTCGAGACCCATGGAACTCATGTCACCCATGTCAAGCAGGGCGTCGAGGGGTGAACCCGCTTCTGCGCGCTCGTCGATGACACCGTCGAGCTTAAGTACGAAGACAGAGTTTTCCTTTACTTTGGTTGAGGCTGAATCGCTGGCAACCATACCCAATAATGAGATGACCATGAAAAATCCCATGATTACCATAAAGATGACTATACCACATATCGTGGCAAGCGTCATTTTAAAGAATTGTTTCATAATAAGATGTTAATTGTTACGTAACTGAGCGCAAAGGTACAAAAATAATTTTAAGAAAAGCATAAGTTGGGAAAAAATTTTGGCGTATTCGGATTTTACTTGTATCTTTGCAGCCGTTAAACTACTTGCTAATCGATTCAGACAATGAAGAAAATTGCTTTTTTCCTTTTAGTGTTTTCCCTGACGGTCGTAACGGCTGTCGGTAAGACGAAGCGTTCCCCGTTGCAACTATGGCCCGACGGTACGGAAATTTCGGCCTGGTTTGCCGATACTTCTCGTGTGGATGTCTCTGGGCTGAAACATTATGATGTGACCGATTACGGCGTGGACCGCTATGCCGACGGTGTGCAGACCAAGGAACTGCAGGCTGTGATTGACCGGTGTGCCTCTGAAGGCGGTGGTGTCATCGTGATTCCAAGAGGTACTTTCCTGAGTGGTTCTTTATTCTTTAAGCCCGGAACACATCTCTTGATAGAGGAAGGTGGGGAACTGAAGGGCTCTGACCGTATCCGAGACTTTAAGATTGTGAAAACCCGTATGGAAGGTCAGACGCTCGACTATTTTGCAGCACTGGTGAATGCCGATGGTGTCGATGGCTTCACGATTACGGGGCCTGGTACCATCAACGGCAACGGACAGAAATACTGGGAGGAATTCTGGATTCGCCGTAAGTATAATCCCCAGTGCACCAATATGGAGGCGATGCGCCCGCGTAATGTCTATATCTCGAATTCGCAGAATGTGACGGTTCAGGATGTGAAGATTATCAACTCGCCGTTCTGGACGAATCATCTCTACCGTTGTGAGAATGTACGTTATCTGGGTTGTTTCATTTATGCGCCGACAGAGAATGTAACCCCTGTTGATCCCCGTCGCGGTGGGCCCAGCACGGATGCCATCGACCTGGATGTGTGCAGTAATGTGCTCATTCATGGCTGTTATATGCATGTGAACGATGATGCCGTCGTGCTGAAAGGCGGTAAGGGCACCTGGGCAGACAAGGACCCCAATAACGGTCCCTGCCGTAACATCATCATCGAGGACTGCATCTATGGTAAGGTGCATGGCTGTCTGACCCTTGGATCGGAGAGTCTCGACGACCGTAACGTGATTCTGCGACGCATCCATGTGAAGTCCGCCAC
>JAEEGH010002921.1_pt1 | contig 45505 bp, 37 predicted proteins | sample 9134181 | NCBI WGS metagenome assembly JAEEGH01 (sample SAMN16246544, study PRJNA631951) | gut metagenome | biome: gut microbiome; feature: rumen; material: DP-attached | host: Bos | place: Iran: Karaj | collected 2018-10
CATTCCCCGTGCACAACCCCCTCATGGTCGAGCCTACCGAGAGCGAGCCGCTGAGCGAGCTGGATCGCCTGTGCGATGCCTTGATTGCCATCCGTCAGGAGATTGACGATGTGATGACCGGCAAGTACGACGAGAAGAACAACCCCATCGCCAACGCACCTCACACCATGCAGGTGGTCTGCGCCGACGAATGGAACTATCCCTACAGCCGTCAGGTGGCTGCCTTCCCGCTGCCTCATGGCGACAAGTACTGGCCGACCATCAGCAAGATTGACGACGCCTACGGCGACCGCAATCTCCAGCCCGTCTGGCCCGCCGAGGAATAATCGTAGACTCTCAATCATTGCAAGCCCGCCCTATGCGACGGGCTTGCATTATATCAACTTCTTACAAAAAAATGGCACATTCGTTATCACAGATATACCTTCATATAGTATTTCACACGCAATATGACGGTGTGTTATTGCAGGAAGAAGATTGTCTCAAAATGTACGCTTATATTGATGGTATTTTGAGAAATAAAGGCAGTCTTATTATTCAAATCGGTGGTCGCCCTGACCATATTCATATTCTTTGTACATTGCCGAGGACTATAACAGTAGCCGAACTTGTTGAGGACATTAAGAAATGTAGTAGCAAATGGGTGAAGACCATCGGTTCACGTTATTCAAGATTTGCATGGCAAGGTGGTTATGGAGCGTTTTCGGTCAGTGCATCACAATTGGAGAAGACAAAGCAATATATCGTCAATCAGCAAGAACACCATAGGACACGAACGTTCCGTGAAGAGTATGAGGCATTTTTGAAATTGTATAATGTGGAATATGACGAGAGATATGTTTTTGAAGAATAAAAAACATGGACAATGAACTCGGACGGTTCCAACAGATATAGTGTATGGCAAGGGCGAACGTGGAGCACGGAGTGCTCCAACAAATATAGCCCACCGCGAAACGGTGGGTACGATGATGATATTAACCCCAACCAGCAACCTGTAGGGCTGCGACATAACACGGAGGTGGCACGTATTGTTGCAGCCCTACAGGCTGCTCTTGTTGGGGACGTACCTATAACCCAGGACGTTGCCACTGGGCTATATCTGTTTCAGCCCGTTGGGCTGTGCCTTAACATTACAAATAGATAGTTTTTAAAAGAAATGCCTTTAATATCAATAACAACAATACTATGACAAACGAACATAAAAACTATCCTGCGTTGATTGGGGCCATTGCGGGGGACACGATTGGCTCTATCTATGAGTTTAATAACACTAAGCGCACCGATTTTGAGTTGTTGCAGCCGAGTATGAACTATACCGACGACTCGCTGATGACTTTGGCGGTGGCAGACTGGCTGCTGAATCGGGACCAGGATGATGACGATGCTCATCTGCTTACCAATACTATGCGTTATTGGGCAAACAAGTATCCCTGCCCGATGGGCGGCTATGGCAGTAGATTTCATCGCTGGCTGCTGTCGCCTTCGCCTAAGCCTTACAACAGTTGGGGCAATGGGGCTGCCATGCGGGTAAGTGCCGTGGGATATGCTGCCGATAGCATAGAACAGGCTATGGATTTGGCCAAACGTAGTGCTGAAATCACCCACAACCACCCCGAGGGCATCAAAGGGGCACAGGCTACAGCTGCCGCCATCTTCATGGCTCGGACAGGCAGCAGCAAGGAGGAGATCCGAGACTATGTCGAGCAGCATTTCGGCTACAATCTGCACCGCACATGCGATGAGATTCGACCTAACTATCATTTCGACGAGAGTTGCCAAGGTACTGTTCCCGAGGCGATGGTGGCATTTTTTGACAGCCAGGACTTCGAGAGTGCCATGCGTCTTGCCGTCTCGCTAGGTGGTGACAGCGACACGTTGGCATGCATCACAGGCGGCATCGCAGCAGCATTCTATAACGACATACCGCAAACCATAGTAGACTTTGTCGTAAACAACCTGCAGACCGATTTGATAGAGGTGGTCAACCGTTTCTGCACCCGCTACGGCTATAAGACCCTAGCCAAGCCCACGCGCCATCGGGGCGACCGCATCACACCCGCCCGAATTACCAACCTGAAACCCAATGAGGTGTTTGTCTTTGGCAGCAATCTAGCAGGATTCCACGGCGGTGGGGCTGCACATATAGCCCATGCCAAGTTCGGTGCCATCTGGGGACAAGGTGTGGGAATGCAAGGTCAGAGCTATGCCATTCCTACGATGCAGGGTGGGGTAGAGACCATCAAGCCCTTTGTAGACCAATTCATCGACTACGCCCGTCAAAACCCGATATACCGGTTCTATGTCACCCGCATCGGCTGCGGCATTGCCGGCTTCACTGATGAGGAGATAGCCCCGCTGTTCCGCGAAGCTGTGGATGTGGAGAACGTCTGCCTGCCTACCGAATGGTGGGAACTGCTGGACAAGTAATAACTACTGATAGTACTCTATCTCGCGGCGGGCGACGGTGCGGCGTTTTTGGCGGAGTCGTGTCCAGTTGCCGTGGGTGTCATAGTGCCAACGGTAGTGGTGGGGAGTGGGTCGGTGGCGGTGGTCTTTGTAGCGCGAGCCGGTGATATTGCCATGACGGTCGAGATAGTAGCAAATCACGTCCTGAGAGTTGTTGTTGAAGGTATACCGCATATTCCGCTGGTCGTCGTAGACGTGGGTGGCTCCATTGTCTATATAGGAATGGTCGTCGTACCAATTGTATTCCAACCAAGAAACTATGCGCCCAAGGCTGTCGTATTGTGTCAGCGCGGTATCACCATCATGGATTACGCAGATTTCGCGCCCAGCACTGTCTAGATAAACATGATAGAGGAAGTGCTCTTTTGTAATATAGCCGTTGCCGAAGATTGAATCGACCACATCGTCGCGATAGGCAAGTAGCATGATGAAGTCCCTTTCCTCGCGATATAGGTCATCCAAGTGACTTATGCCAAGGATGAAGGTATCGGCATAATCTGGAATGAGGGCATGGAGGTCGTTGCCAAAGATACGCTTGGTATCTTTTATGGCGTAATAGGTGTCCACATCTCGTTTGACGTAGCCGTAGTCGGTGCGTGTGTAATACCAAACGTCAACAAGTGTAGAGTCGGAAACCTCTATTGCTAGGCGAGGCCATCCGTCGCTGTCATAGAGGTAACTGCGTATGGTAGTTTGACTGAGGGAGTCCCACCCTATTTGTTGTATGTGTTCATAGACTGTCCTGCCGAGGGTGTCGAACTGCACAACTGTTTCATACTTGGTTTTATGGGTGTAATAGTCGTACCACGTCACACGTAAGCTGCGGACGCGCCCATGCAGCTCATAGTCGTTAGGGAAAGCGGCGGGAAAAGGGGGATTTATGGTCATGTGGTTGTGCCAGTAGGCAAGGGCATGTGTGTCGATGCCGTGGTGACTGTGCAACTCGGCACGGGCGCCTGTCACTGAGTCTATGATTGGCAAATGGAGGAAGGCGACATTTTCTTCAAGCGAGTGGTCGTAGTTGATACCCTTGGTAGGGGTGGGGTTGTAGTTGGGATTGGAATGGGGATACTGTTTCCAATACTCCTTATACTTCTTAATCTCCTTTTTCACACCCAGCGGCTGCCCATGCTTGTATCGCCAATAGGTGGTGAGTATAAGGCCCGACATGTCGTCGGGATGGTAGAGTCCTTTCTTTTCAAAGTAGTACTGAAGTCGCGAGCCGCGCCAAAGCCCCCAGTTGTTGCGCATCCACATGCCTAAGCCGAAATGTGCGCCACTCTTAAATTCCTTTTCAGTCATTGACAGGATACGTTGCTGTGTGCTGTCGGACAACAGGGTGTCGAGCGTGCGATGGCAGTCGGCCAGATTCTTGGGGATATAGACCTTCTTCTGCTCTTGGGCGAAGGCCATCAAGGGGATGAGAAGGAGGATGATTGCTAGCCGTCTCATTGTCAAGGATGATTAGAAACGCGAGAAGGGATGCTTCCTCCAATAGAGGATAAGCAGCAGGCCGAAGAGCATACCGCCCAAGTGAGCAAAGTGCGCCACGCCGTCGGCACGGAAAAATCCTTCCATCAGCTCGATGGCGGCATATCCGATAACGAACCATTTGGCCTTGACGGGCATGAGGAAGTAGAGGTAGATGCGCTCGTTGGGAAAGGTCATGCCGAAGGCCAGCAGGATGCCGTACACCGCGCCCGAGGCACCGACGGTGATGCCCCAGCCGGGTATCAGCAGATTGCAGAGTCCCGCACCTACACCGCAGACAAGATAGTAGAACAGGAAGCGTCGCGAGCCCCAGAAGTTCTCCAGCACATAGCCGAACATCCAGAGGGCAAACATGTTGAAGAAAATATGCTCGACATTGGCGTGCATGAACATGTAGGTGATCAGCTGCCAGATGCGGAAGCGTCCTGTCGGGATGGAATTGAGGGCACACATGGAGGTGATGTTCACGTAGCCGTAGCGTTCCAGCACCATGGTGGCAAGGAATACGATAACATTAATAATCAGCAAATTCTTCACTACCGTGGGTAGCATCTTGAATCCTTGGGGTGCGTATTGGGTCATTTTTGAATTGTGAATGGTGATTCGTGATTCGTGAATGGTGATTCGTGATTCGTGAATGGTGATTCGTGATTCGACAAATGTATTGTCTATTCACAAATCACTCATCACTTGTCACTCTATACATTATTTAAAAGTTTTTCTGGTGGGATGATGGCCATGGTCTTTTTGCCGCTGGGGCTGACGTGCGGCACCATGCAGCAGAAGAGGTCGGCAATCAGCTGCTGCATCTCGGCCTGTTGCAGCTGGGTGCCGGGCTTCACCGCCATCTGTCGCGCCATCGAGCGGCAGAGACATTGTTGGCGGTCGGAGAATTTCTGCATCATGGTGCCTTTGTATTCCGTCAGCATCTGGTCGAAGAGCTGTTGCAGTTCGCTGTCTTTGATTTCGGCAGGAGTGGCAGAGACGACAAAGGTGGTCTGGCCGAGTGTTCCTACCTCGAACCCCTGATTCTGCAGGTCGGGGATAAGTTCGGAGAAGATGTCGGCATCGGCTGGCGAGAACTGGCAGTTGACGGGGAAGAGCAGTTGCTGGGCAGAGGCGTTGCTCTCGCGGCTCATCAGGCGGTCGTAGATGACGCGCTCGTGTGCCGCCTGCTGGTCTACGACCAACAGTCCCGACGGCAGGGTGCTGACTATATAGCTGCCCATCAGCTGCAGGCAGGGCTGCGCCGTCGGTCTGGACTGTGTTTCGCTCTCGGCATGCGGCAGCGTGGTCTGCTGTGGCTCGGCGGGCTTCACCTCTTCGTTCTTCAAGTCGAAGAAGGAGGTCCACTGGCTGCTTTTGGGTCTGCTAACTCCCATTCCGACAGACGTCCCCACCCTCGTTTTGTCACTCGCATGGAAGGGGTTGTAGTCGGGATTGTAATGCACCTGCGGCTGCTTGGGTATATAGCCCTCTGGGGCAGGGGGGAAGTCCACCTCCTTGACGGGGTTGAATTCCAGCTCGGTGGCCAGCCCAAACTGTCCCAACGCCCGCTTGGTGGCTGCTCTGACAATGGTGAATAGGGCCGACTCGTCGATAAACTTCACTTCCGTCTTGGTGGGGTGGATGTTGATGTCGATGCGCGACGGGTCCACCTCCAGATGCAGGAAATAGGAAGGGTAGTAGTGGTCGGGAATCAGGTCGGTGTAGGCCTTCTCCACCGCCGCGTTGAGGGCGGGGTGCTTGATGAAGCGGTGGTTCACAAACAGGTATTGCTCGCCACGGCTCTTGCGGGCATACTCGGGCTTGGACACATACCCATGCACCCTCACCACGTCGGTATCCTCGTCCACGGGGTAGAGCCGCTCGCGGTAACCCTCGCCAAATATCTGTGCTATTCGCTCCACGAAATTGCCGCCGTGCAGGTCATACAGCAGCCTCCCGTTGTGGTAGAAGGTGTAGTCGGTGCGATAGTTGATGAGTGCCACCCGCTTAAAGATTTCCTCTATATGGCTTAGCTCAATGCTATCTTTTTTGAGGAAGTTACGCCGTGCTGGGACGTTGAAGAAAAGGTTCTTCACCGCTATCGATGTGCCGCATGGGCAACTGCACGAGTTCTGCTCTTTGATGTCGCAACCCTCGATGATGACCTGGGTGCCCAACTCGCTGTCGTGCATCCTGCTCTTCAGCTCCACCTGCGCGATGGCGGCAATCGATGCCAGTGCCTCGCCACGGAACCCCATGGTGTGGATGGCAAACAGGTCGTCGGCCTTGTGAATCTTCGACGTTGCGTGGCGTTCGAAACAGAGGCGCGCGTCACTGTCGCTCATGCCGCAGCCGTTGTCAATCACCTGTATCAGCGTGCGTCCCGCATCCTTTACTATCAGCTGTATTTTCGTGGCCCCGGCATCCAACGCATTCTCCAGCAGCTCCTTCACCGCCGATGCGGGACGGTCCACCACCTCGCCTGCGGCAATCTGGTTGGCAACACTGTCGGGAAGTATGTTGATGATGTCGGACATTTAGAAATGTGTGGTTCGTGATTCGTGAATGGTGATTCGTGATTCGACAAATGTATTGTCTATTCACTCATCACTCATCACCATTCACGACATTCAAATTTATTGTGCTATCAGGAGCGAGTCGTTGGCGTGTTCCAATATATATGCCAGTTTCTCCTCGTCGCTCATGCCGATGATGGGCAGCATCCTACGTGCGTCATCGGCCATAAAGTGGTTGGGATATTTGTCGATAAACTCCTCATAAACCTCTTTGGCCTCCTCTATCTGGCTGTTCAGTTCCAGTGCATTACCTTTCAAGAAGTAGCACATCGGCACCTCATCGAAGTCGGGGTACTCGTCGATGACGCGGTCGAACAGTGCCACTGCGCGCTCGGTGTGCAGCACATTGCTCTGCACGTCGGCGGCCTTCATCAGATACTCCGGCGACAGCGAGTCGGCAGGGTACTTGTCGGCAAAGGCCACATACAGCTCGGTCAGTTGGTCTGCCATGTCGGGGTCGGCGGCGATGGCCGATTCAAATATCGAGTCTTCGAAATCTTCAATCTGGTTGATGCGTTCCTCGCGCGAGGGTCCGCACGCCACCATCAGCAAGGTGGCAATAGTCAGTAAAGCTATTCTCTTCATTTATCAGTAATTTAAGTCGGATATATTATTCTTTGCCAATTAAATGTCAGCGGCGGCTCGCCGCTTTCATTCTGTAGTTGGTGCGCACCTTGCCGGTCACCACGTCGTTTATCTTGCGTTTCAGCATCGTGCGGCGCAGGGGGCTGAGGCGGTCGGTAAACACTTTGCCCTCCAGGTGGTCTATCTCGTGCTGTGCCACGCGGGCAAACATGCCGTGCAGCTCCTCTTCGTGCAGCTGCCACTTCTCGTCATACCAGCGCACCACCACACTCTCCGTGCGCAGCACGTCCTCGTGGATGTCGGGCACACTCAGGCAGCCCTCGTTGAAATACTGCTTCTCGCCCTTATATTCCAATATTTCGGGGTTAATCAGCGTATGTTCCTCGCTCACGGGGCCGTAGGTGTCCGTCTTCTCGTCGTATGGGCGGAAGCCTATCACCGCCAGCCGTATCGAGAGGTCTATCTGTGGCGCTGCCAGCCCCACGCCGTCGGCGGCATACATCGTTTCATACATGTCGGCTATCAGCTGTTCCAAGCCGGGGTAGTCCTTATCTATTGGCTGCGCCACCTTGCGCAGCGTCGGGTGTCCGAGGCCTATAATGGGGTATATCATACAGTTTTAAGGTATATAGTTTAATGATTTGTTATTCTCAACTCTTAGTTCACACTTCTCATGTAGTCCTGCAGCATGATGGTCGCGCTCACCTGGTCCACCATCGCCTTGTCCTGCCGCTGTTTCTTCTTCAGTCCTCCGTCTATCATGGCCTGGAATGCCATCTTCGAGGTGAACCGCTCGTCGATGCGGGCAATCTCCTTGTCGGGGAACACCTCGCGCAGCCGCCCGACGAATGGCTCTATTATCCGTGCCGACTGCGAGGGGGTGTTGTCCATGTGTTTCGGCTCGCCGACCACAAACACGTCCACCTGCTCTTTTTTGCAATAGTCTTGCAAAAACTGCATCAGCATAGGCGTGCTCACGGTGGTCAGTCCCGTGGCAATGATGCGCTCCGGGTCTGTCACCGCGATGCCCGTACGCTTTATGCCATAGTCGATTGCAAGGATTCTTCCCATGTTTTTATATATTATTTTAGCGTGCAAAGATACAAAAAAAAACTCATTCACTAGAAAAAACATGAATGAGTTGATAAGCCATACGGCAAAAGCCCTTCTCGCCCGTGGAGGGTCTCCGCCTACTTCAGCACAATCTTCTGTGTCGCCGTGCCGTCGGGATGGTGCAGGGTGACGTAGTACGACCCTGACGGCAGGTGCCCGAGCGAGAGCCTCGCTGTTGTCTGACCAGCAGGGATATGGGTGGTCAGCACCTCGTGTCCGGCGGCATCCTGCAGGGTCAGTCTCACCTCGCTGGTCGGCTGCTGGGCGAGCACCACATCCACCTCCCCGTCGGTCGGGTTGGGCAAAATCTGCATGAATGGGGCTGTGCCGTGCACCGTCTCGATGCTGGCGGCATCGACAAACAGGGCGGTGAACGCCGTGTCCTGCGTCACCACCACCTGCCGTGGGTTCGACGTGTCGCCGTCGTTCCATCGGGCAAATATGTTCGCGCCCCAAGCCCTGGCGGAAAGCGTCGCCGTCTCCCGTTCGTAGTAGGTCCCACCGCCGTACACGCTGCCCCTCGCCATGTCGCTGCTCTCCACGTGCACCTCATATTGCTCTAGAGGGGCGAAATGGGCGGTGAACATCGTGTCCTGGGTCAGATACACCGCTCGCGGATTCGTCACATCACCGTCGTTCCAGTGGGTGAACTTATAGCCATCCCTCGGCACAGCTTCGATGTAATAGGTGGCGGAATCATGCAGGAAACCACCGCCCGTCACCGCCCCCATCTCCTCGTCCGCCGACTCCACCTCCAGCATGCTGCTGTCCGTGACCACAATGAGATGGAAGGGTCCATAGCCTGGCATATGGCTTGTATTATCTATCGAACTTAAAACCCAAGGATAGACACTGTCGAACTGATGATAACGATATGGGTTCACAGAGTAAACACACCTAGTCCAAGCCTCCGCTTCTCCATGCGGATACGGCGGACGAACACCAGCATCAACGGTGACATACATCACCGTTTTGTGAGGAGGATGCATTCCTTCACTCGAACTACAGACGTTACTATAGCACGACCCTGCAATAAAGAAATCCCCGTCAACGGCGATAGGGGACTTGAACATCGCTTCGTAAGCATAGCAGTACAGGTACCCTTCCGACGTATCGTAGTACTTGGGCAGCTTCATAATCTTCGGCATCACCGTGTCCCACCGCACCGAGTCCAACATTATTAGCGTATCATTCCCATCCTCATGCCGGAATAGGTACATGTATTCCGGCAAAAAGACACTGTCCGCACCGGCCCAATTATAAGTGACACACCTATCCAACAAATCGATGGAGACCATAGCCGACAGTCCCTTGGCATATAGCCGGTAGGACGTGTTGTATAGTCTGCCCTCAAACCCTAAATCCTCGCCACTATTAAATCTATTAAAACAAGCCCCTCGAGCAGGCCTTGCATTGGGGTCTGGCACTTGGTAGAACTCCTCGCACTCGTCATACCAGTCCATATAGTAATAGTTCGGACTGCGACCATAGATGGTGTCCTGCGCTTCGACGGACAAAACGGCGGCAAGCAAAAACACGATGGGCAATATTCTCTTTTTCATGTCAGCAAAACTTTTATTCTTCTTCTTTATTGTAGGGAAAAATACCAATTATGTTACATGTATTCTCATAATTAACCGTAACGGCTTCACATATTAACAAACGCCATTCAAAATACTTTTCTTTATAAATTGGATTCCACTCATATTCGCCCTTTTCCGCATACAGGCTTCCAACTGCATAATAAGGTTCGCAGCCACCAGTAAAACAAGTAATTGGAGGAGCGACTATCGGATAGAAAGCATTCTTGTCTTGAAGAAGACTGGCAATTGAATAGTTATCATCAACCGACTGGTACCCACTCGTGACTGCGGTATGGAGGTTCACTCTGTCCACAGACCGCTTTAAAATACCATACATTTTAACGAACGGTATTTGCGACATCGATGTACTGATTGTCGGGATATACATATACCCTTCTCTATATTCTTCTGCATCGACTCCACCAGATGCTATCATCGCCACCGAATTATCATCGTAATGCAGTCCGACCATATCATATACTATTGCCGAGCTGTAACCGGTGTGAAAATATGTGATTGTGTCCGCAGTTATTGGCTCATTTGGCATGGAAAAAAGAATGATAGCAGGGAAACCTGTAATCATCTTGGTACCATAAGCCAGACACATCCTGTCTGCCGCCAGCCTGCACAGTCGCAACTGCACATCGCTTATATGCCAACCAATGTTGTGGTTGACTGGCAATCCATACGTGTCATATTCTGCCGCCGCTTCTGGACCATTCAAAGGTCCATAGTCTGAACAAAAGCCGTAGGACGATGCATAGTGAATTGTGAACTTCCAATGGTTTGGCTCGTACTGATACTCTCCTTCGTCTCCATTGCATCGGCGATACGACGCTACGACAAGCTTTTGGGGATTATATAGAATATCCGAAAACACTTCGTCCTCGCTATTGGGGTACCCTAGGGATTTTCTCCATGAACCATCTGAATTTCTAGTAATCTCCAGCACACACGGAGTCGTTTGGTCGGCCAGTGTCCCGATTGCAGCCACCATCCGCCGTACCAAGTTCTGATGGTAGGAGTATACCGCCAGCCGTGTCAAATCATAAACTTCATAAAAAAGTTTGTATTTCAAATTCACACGACCTGAAATTAGTTCTGGCACTGAGAAAAAGCCTACAAACCCTACGGGGTCTCTCTCTGGCCAGATTGTGTTGCCTTGCGGAGTCATCTGTGGCGGGCCTACCCGCACCACATTCCCGCAAAAATAACAGCTGTCGTCCTCAATCCGCATGTCATTGACATTTAATCTGTACAGCGTATCCGGTCCCAGACTTGAGTTAATGTTAACTATAATTCTTTTCGTACCGACAAACAAATCACCCTGAATCATAAAACTATGCTTATAGTTGTCATCCGCATGCCGGAAATGGGTTATCTTGGAACCCTTGTACACGCGCGTCAGAACCTGATCTCCCTGCAATTCAGGAAAATCTACTCTCGAACTCGCCGTTTGAACCATTGGAGTCTGCGAACTAACCGTCTCGACTAGTGACATTAACGCTAAGATAAGAATCAGTCGTTTCATATTATTTCATTTTAATTGTCGCTGCAAAGATACAAAAAAAAATAGATTTTTACACAGACTTATGAAAAAACATATATCGAACACGTATCGAACACAAATAATCAAGAATTTACCATGAATCAATTCATGAAAAAATTCGTGTACAATTCATGGCAATTCATGTTCTTTTCAGAGGAAATTAAAGTTTAGAGTTATTCATTCCGCGTATCGCACATATCACAAGTATAAAATATGTGAAAATACGCGAGATACGCAGTGCTTATTTCAACTTTCAACTCTCACTGCGGGTCCACGTCGAAATGCACCTGCAGCGATGCCAGTGCCTTGTCCGCCTTCAGCTTGTCCGCCATGTCCAGTATGATGCGCTTGCCCTCGGCTATCGCCTCCGTCCGCTCAAAGCGCACGATTATCTCCTTCATATACAGTCCCCTCACGCGGCTCACGCTGGGGTACTCCGGCCCCATCACGCGGGTGCCGAACACACTGCGCAGCTGCGCCGCGTAGCGTGCCGCCGTCTCGTTCAGCAGGTCGCTGTCGCGATGCTTCAGCGTGATGACGATAAGGCGGTAGAAAGGCGGGTAGCGAAACACGCGCCGCTCCGTTATCTGGCTGTCGTACATGGCGCGGTAGTCGTTGTCTATCACGTTGCGTATCGCCTGGTGGTAGGGGTTGTAGGTCTGTATAATCACTTTGCCCTGGTGCCCGTGCCGTCCGGCGCGTCCGCTCACCTGCGTCATCTGTTGGAACGCCCGTTCGAAGGCGCGGAAGTCGGGGAAATAGATGAGGTTGTCGGCACTCACGATGCCCACCACACTCACATGGTCGAAGTCCAACCCCTTGGTCACCATCTGTGTGCCCACCAATATGTCTATCTTGCGGTCTTGGAAGTCGTTGATTATCTCCAGATAGCGGTTCTTCTGCAGGGTGGTGTCCAAGTCCATGCGTGCCACCCGTGCGTCGGGGAATAGTATGCTCAGGTCGTCCTCCACGCGTTCGGTGCCGAAGCCCTTCATCGACAGGTGCTGGCTGTGGCATGCCGGACATTCCGTGGGCAGCGGTATCGAGTAGCCGCAGTAGTGGCAGCGCATGCTGTTGGTGGCCTTGTGGTACACCAGCGACACGTCACAATGCTGGCACGTCGGTGTCCAATGGCAGTCGTCGCACTCTATGCGCAGCGAGAAGCCGCGCCGGTTCTGGAACAGGATCACCTGCTCCTTGTTGTCCAGAGCCTGCTGAATGTGCTCCAGCAGAAACTGCGAAATGTGTGTGCCGCCCGTGGCGGCGCGGTCACCCCGCTCGCGGCGCAGCCGCCGGGCCTCCTCCTTCATGTCGGCACACAGCACCTCGGGCAGCTGCAGTCCGCCGTAGCGCCGTTTCATCTCGCACAGGCCGTATTTCCCCTGCTGCGCGTTGTAGTAGCTCTCTATCGAGGGCGTGGCGGAGCCCAGCACCGTCCGTGCGCCCCACAGGTGTGCCAGATAGATGGCCGCGTCGCGCCCGTTGTAGCGTGGCGCGGGGTCGTACTGCTTGTACGAGCCGTCGTGCTCCTCGTCCACTATCACCAGACCCAGGTCTTGGAAAGGCAGAAACAGCGCGCTCCTGGCCCCCAGTAGCACCTGGTAGCGCTGGTTGGGGTCGCCGCTCTGCGTGCGGCTCCACACCTCGGCACGCTGCGACACGCTGAAGCGCGAGTGATACACCCCCACCAAGTCGCCGAAATACCGCTTCAGCCTGTTGATAATCTGCGCCGTCAGGGCTATCTCAGGCAGCAGGAAGAGCACCTGCTTGCCCTGCTTCACGGTCTCATGTATCAGCTTGGTGTATACCTCCGTCTTGCCCGACGAGGTGACGCCGTGCAGCAAGGCCACCTGTTGCGGGCAACTGCGCAGGTAGTCGAATGCCGCCTGCTGCTCGTCGTTGAGCACTATGCTGTCGGGGCTTGAGGTGCTGTCGTAGCGTTCCAGACGCGACTCCACCCGCTCCTCCAATGCCAGCACCCCGTTGCGCACCAGCGTGCGGAAGGCCGAGTCCGACACCACCTGCCCGTCGGCAGTGTCCAACAGCGCGCGCCGGGCCACCGGCTGAGTGCCCATCTTACTCAGCTGCATATATTTCAGCAACACGTCCACCTGCTTCTGCGTGCTCTTCTTCTTCTCCAGCTCGTCGAAGAGCTCCCGCACCCGCCCCTCGTCGCGGTAACGCTCGTCCAGCACCACGTAGGCCGACGTGCGCGGCACGAAACGCTGCCGCAGCTCCTCGTCCATCACTATGATGCCCCGCTCAATCATGGTGTTCAGCAGCGGCATCATCTTCTGCACTCCGATGGCGCGGCTGATGTCCTCCACCGTCATCACTGGGTGGTCGGTGAGCAGCTGCACGATGCGTAGCTCGTTGTCCGTCAGGTCCGACAGCTCGCCCGTGAAGTCGGGATGTATCGACACCGACGACTCGCTCGCCAGCCTGTAGGCCGACGGCATGGCTATCGCCATCACGTCGCCCACATAGCACATATAGTATTCCGCCAGCCACTCCCAGAAGCGGAACTGACGCTCCGTCACCAGCGGCTCCGCGTCCAGTATCGACAAGATGTACTTCACCCTGTAGTGCGGCACCTCCTCGTGGATGCGGCGCACCAAGGCGGAGTAGAGCCGCCGAGGCCCGAACTGCACCACCACCCGCTGCCCCACGCGCACAGCGTCGTTATACTCCTGCGGCACCCGGTAGGTGTAGGTGCCGTGGATATGCAGTGGCAGGACGACGTCGACAAAGTAGGTGGTCATACAAGTTGATATTTGAACGTCGTAGGGGCAGACTCCCGTGCCTGTCCGTACTGAAAGTTGGCTGACTCTCCTATAAACCCTGAAAGCATTTGAACTTTTAATATTTTAATCCTAAATCATTTAAACCGTCAGGCAACTATTCCGACTGATTTGCAAAGTTACACAAATTTCCCGAAACATGCACACTTTCGATGTCATCGATTAATAATATTGACCCATTCCACCCCATGCCAACCACTGCCTGCCTCCCGCATTTCTTTTGCACTTATCCTATCGTTATACTATATTTATACCTTAGTTATACCTTAGTTATACTATTATATATAGAATAACTAAGGTATAACTAAAGTATAACTAAGGTATAACTATAGAATAAGTGCTGGAGACACCTAGGGCTGCCGATACGACCTTATATGCTCCCGAAGTGTTTGATAACATTTCCGATAGCGATGAAGAAGAACTATTTTGAGACAAGAATTTGCATAAGCCGAAAAAAACGTATGGCACGGCATTCAGGACGAAGCAAACTACTGCGACGATATAGACAAGTCATGCCTCGACCATAATAGCGGTGACTTTAACACGATAGACCCGCAGGAGGCTACGATGGAAGACTGCCAATGGAGATCGCTAATTGGAAATCAGGAGATATTCGCAAGAAAGGCCAAGGTTCAGATGGTCGAAGAGAATCCGACGGTTATTTGCACAACGAATATGAACCAATAGAAACAGCACCACTATGAAAAAGGTTAGCTTGTCATTGATATTGTTTCTTGTTTCTGTCCATCTCTGCGGGCAGACCTACGACACCGTCTACAACCCTCTACCGTGTGTACTTCGACACGCCCATCACGGCCGAATCTATCTTCTATATAGCAGGCTCTTATTACAACAACTATTTTACGACCGGAGAATGGATACACGAACCGACTGCCTATGTGGGCATGGGACGCTGGTGGACACGCTGGGATCCATATGTGTCAGCTCCCCGTTATCATGACAAAATACTCCGTGCTTCTGACGAGAAGGGCCCATGGCGCAATTCGGGCATTTATAACTTCTATTACGGACCGTTCTTTGCCATCGCTCCCGACACCAGCTGCGTGCTGGATGTGCACACGGCGGACAGCGCGATGGGCAGCGTGCAGGGCGGGGGATGGTATCTCGACTCGTCGTACATCACCATCACCGCCGTGGCGCAACGGGGCTACCGCTTCGCGCATTGGAACGACGGCGACGTGACGAACCCGCGTACCATACTGCTGACGCACAACACGACGTTCACAGCCTATTTCGAGGAGGCATACTACACCCTCGCCGCCACCGCCGAACCCGAAGGGAGCGGCACGGTGAGGGGAGCCGGAACATACCGTGGCAACGACACCGCCACGCTGGCAGCCATGCCCAACGAAGGCTGCGCCTTCGTCGGATGGCGCGACGGCGACACGGCACAGACCCGACAGTTGGAGATGACACAGGACACCGCCTTCACAGCCCTCTTCCGCTCCACGCAGGGTATTGCCACGCCCGCCACCGGCATCCAATTCACCCTCACGCCCAACCCCACACAGGGCGACTGCCTGCTGGAGATAACGGGAGACATGACGACGTATGCCGACTGCCACATGACGGTGGCGGACGCGCAAGGCCGCGAGGTGATGCGACAGCAGGTGGTGTCGCCCAAGACCGTCGTCGCCACCGACCGACTGGCCGCAGGCGTATACATGGTGACGCTCTCCACCCCGACAGGCACCGCCTCACAACGGCTGGTGGTGAAGTGAATTGAGAAAATGTGTGATTGCTTGAACTGAGGTCGGCGACCTTGTGGAGCCAATGTTTGAGTGGCTGACACGTTTAATACACCAACTTTTTTTTCAAAAAAGTTGGTAATTGAAAAAAAAAGTGTATCTTTGCAGACAAATAGTAATATTAATTTTAAGTTGTTGCGCCATGAAAGTATTGAGATTTAGCCTTTTGTTTGTTACGTTGCTGATGCCGCTGAATGCGGCATGGGGGCAGAGCAATGTATGTGAGATACCGACATGTATGTCGGACACGACCATTGTGCGGTATTGGCAGGATAATATCAGCATCGTGTATACCTGCCGAGGAGAAGCCGGCAACAAGTATTTTATGTTGGTGGACAAGATGTCACCAACTGTCCGTCGGATTGCCGTGCCAGACCATATTTCGGTTAATGATTTCCGTATCTTTCACGACACGGTGTTTTTTGGTGGGCATTATTTTCTTATGGGTGGTGCAAAGAATGGTTTGTTAGCATGTTTTGCTATTCAAGATTTTTATAACGGGTCGGGTACATGCAACTGGATGTATATGACACTCTCCCAGATGCCGGACTGCTATGTGGGCGATTACACTAACCCTGCTTTTAATCACGTATGCGATGTCATGCGGCTAGCCGTGTACGAAGATATTGAAATGGGCACGAAGATTGCCTATATAGCCAAGAATTATATTGTCGGAGAGACTACTCTTCGTGTGGGCATTGGAGAGGCTGAATATTTTGGTGGAACGTCGTGGTATAGTAGGATTATCTACAACAAATATGCTATAGAGGAGTATACCGACATCATCACTACGCAGAACTACGTGGTGGCGTTGGCACGTACTAACGATTCGGCGCGACTGGCAATGAGAATATTCCCCAAGAGCAGTTTCATCGCGATGGCGCCTAATCCATATTGGCCACTCCTTTGGTATTACTATAATGACAAGATAGGGCAAGGGCTTGCCGACTTGGAGGTGGATGAGAACGTGATGGCAACTGCGTTGGGCGGTGACGAGTTTGCTGTGGCATACCACTACACGAATTCGCCTAAAGAGGGGCTGGCGGTAAAAACTTTCAATATTTCTTCTATTGGAAGGGCCACTCTGCTACAGGGATTGATAATGCCAGCCGTCCGACAGCCGGGTTCGACGTGGAAAATGCGCGACGTGGGCTATGTCCCATCGTTACAACGGTTGGTAGTGCTGAACGACTTCGACGGAGGTACTGTTGGAAGCCTGGCAAGCATCATCTATCAGTTTTCCCTGCCCTCACTGGTGTCGGGCACCTACTATGGTCGTTATCTTGTGGGATATAGTCTTCATGCCATGGACTCATACTTAGGGGTTTCAGATGGTATAGTTGCATCAGGCTGTGTCGCGGGGGCAGGAGTGTTGTCGCACTATGTGGAGGGACTCACTTTCCCTGCCAGTTGTGGTCTGCAGGATGCTATCAACAGTAGTCAGACCACCACCACCTTGTATGAAACATTTATGCAGACGAACATAAATGAACCCGTTCCCAAAACCGGCTCATATTCTTACGTCGTGGAAGTGGTCGAAAGGACTGTGATATGTAGTCTGTAAGTTTCATGGTATGTGGGTACGTATAGATAGTGCGTAAACCATAAATTCTTTAATGTGTCATTAACACTGAATTAATGTAATATGAAAAAGATTGTTTTGCTAATTGTTTGTGTGTTGGCGATGATGGGTGCAATGGCCCAGTCGCACAGTTTCAGGGACACTTCGTATGTGCGGTACGAGCAATTGGATATCGATTCATGGCTGTTGTCGGACTCTATGCACCGGTATGGTATGCATGCGCGCCCCTTATATCCAGGAACAACTATGTTGTTAGGTACGCACGATGTACTGCAATACAACTACACAAACAAACCCGAGGGCGTGAGAGTGGTTGGTCTTTCAGCTCTCATTTCGACATTTCAACTGACATTATACTACCCGATGGTGCCGTCAGAGTATCTGCTGCTGTATGACGCTGAGAACGACACTTTCGATTTGAAGGGACAGTTGCAATGGGAGGCGAGCGACACGGCTGGCAGACCCCATTATGGCGGCGTGATTTGGGGCGTTCGAGACGGTAGGGTCGTTCATTGGACAGATATACATGGGCACACCGTACCAGATGGACATACGCTATTCGATTTGTATTTTGACAATCCCATCACGGTGCACGACTCGTTCTATGTGGGAGGCACCTGTAGAAATCACTTATATCCTTTTGGTTCGGATCCGATAAACGAATCGAGTTACGTAACATACTCTTTTGAAGAGATTGTCGGCACAGGTCCCGCTGTACACCATTACCCCGGACTGTGGAAGATATTCAACCTCAGTGAATCATCTGGTCCGGGTCCATATAACCAATGGGTATGGGTGCCGTCGGACCAGTTTATGATGGTTATGCCTATAATCGAGGTGGTGGACACGTCGTTTGACAACGCGCCGAAGTGTTACGAGGTGACGGGACTGCTGCTGCGGGGGAACTACACGGACACGGTGACGGTGCAGTGGGCACAGGACAGCCTGCATCAGGAGTTCGAGGTGTCGTATGGGCGCGAGGGGACCCGGCCCGACGACGGCACTATCGTGACAGTGATTGGTTCCAACCGCTGGATGTTTTCAGACTCGGCCTATTCGGATACGCCGATGGTGGTGTATGTGCGGACGGTGTGCCGCGAGTACGACACGTTGCGGTGGAGCGGATGGAGCTACCCGATACACTGGCAGCTGCACTACGAGAGTGGGCAGGACACCACGCAGCACGAAGGGATAGCTGTGCCTGAGGAGGAGGGCGACCTGTCGCGCTTTGTGCGGCTGATGCCGAACCCGGCGAGCGGGAGCGTGGTGGTGATGTCGTCGTACGGCATCGAGAGCTTGGAGGTATACGACGTGAGGGGAGAGCGTGTACTGGAACAGAAGGGCTCAGGCCATGGGACGGCGACGGGATTCGACGTGTCGAAGTGGGCGAAGGGAGTTTACGTGGTGCTAGTGCGCACCCCGGCCGGCACAGCCAGCAAGCGGCTGGTGGTGAAGTGAATTGAGAATTGTGGTTAGAGGTTAGGGGTTAGAGGTGCGGCAGCCACTCTCAACTCTAACACCTAACTTCTAACCTTTATTTTTTTTTAATACCGGAATACGATTTTTTGCCATTGTGCGTTACTAGTGCTGTTGAAAGGAATAAACACATGGCAAGGCGAATCATCATGGCTGTCACGAACGACCTGCTGACCGACCAGCGGGTGGACCGTAGCTGCCGCGCACTGAAGGAGGCGGGCTACGAGGTGACGCTGGTGGGGCGGCGGCTGAGACATGCCCCGGTCTTTGTCCACCCCTCTGAAGAGGGGAGATGCCTGACGTTGGAGGAGAGGCCTTACAGGTGTGTGCGGATGAGGCTGCTGTTCCGACGGTCGGCATGGTTCTACGCCGAGTATAACCTGCGGCTGCTACTGCGCCTGCTGGTGGTGAAGGCCGATGCCTTCTATGCCAACGACAGCGACACGCTGCCAGCCTGCTGCCGGGCGGCACGGCTGAGACGGAAAAAGCTGCTGTTTGACGCACACGAGCTGTTCCCCGATGTGCCGGAGCTGGTGGGGAAGCCGAGGGTACGGAAGGTTTGGAAGTGGGTGGAGCGCCGGTGCCTGCCGAGGGTGGATGCCGCCTTCACGGTGAGCCAGAGCGTGGCTGACGAATATCGGCGACGCTATGGGGTGGCGATGACGGTGGTGAGGAACCTGCCAATGGGTATTGGGGATGGAGAATGGAAAATGGATAATGGGCTGCCGCACTCAGATTATTCTCAATTGACTGAGGATCCCGCTGCCACGGAAAGTAATTCTCAATACTTAATTCGCAATTCTCAATTAATACTGTATCAGGGGGCTGTGAATGTGGGACGCGGGGTGCGGGAGCTGATTGACGTGATGGGACGGCTGCCACAGTGCCAGCTGGTGGTGGCGGGCGACGGCGACCTGCTGGAGGAGCTGCGCGCCTATGCCGCCCGGCGGCCTTGGGCTGAAAGAATTGTATTCTTGGGACGTGTGCGGCCCGAGAGGCTGCACCTTCTGACCAAGGAGGCCGATTTGGGCGTGTGCCTGCTGGAGGACTTGGGGGAGAGCTACCGCTGCGCGCTGCCCAACAGGGTAGGGGACTTTGCGCAGGCGGGGGTGCCGATGGTGGCAACGGGCTTTGTGGAGATACGCCGAGTGCTGGAGGACTACGGCATCGGCACGGTGACAGAGCCATGCCCGAAGGTGAAAGAGGGCGAAGCCTACAGCCGGTATCTTGGCCGACTGGCCAATACAATAGAGGGGACGCTGCAACGCTGGCAGGCTATGCCGGAAGCGGAACGCGAACAAAGGTTTGCCCGCGCCCGCAAGGAGCTGTGTTGGGAAAACGAGAAAAAGGGGCTGTTGGAAAAAATTAACGCAATATTTTAACAAAACTGACGTTTATGAATGCGCAAATGTGACAATTCACCATTCACGACATTCAAATTAACGAATTAACACATTCAAAAAAAATGATTTACAACATTCTATTAGTACTCTACTTTGTGGGCTGCCTGTTCGGCCTGTGGTTTGTGTTTAAGAAAGCTGGCGAGAAGCCGTGGAAGGCCCTCATACCCATCTACAATATCGTGGTGTGGATAAAGATATGCGGCAAGGACTGGAAATGGTATCTCTATTTCCTCGTTCCTGTCATCAACATCTTCACGGCCCTGCTGATGGTGGTGGAGACGGCAAAGGTGTTTCGTCGCTACAACTTCTTTGAGCAGACCTTCGCGGTGATATTCCCTTGGTGCTACCTGCCCATCGTGGGACTGGGCAGCATGCAGTATCACAATCCCAAAGACGACCCACCACAGAAGGTGGGCAAGGTGCGCGACTGGATGGATGCCATCGTGTTTGCCCTAGTGGCGGCGGTCATCATCAGGGGCAAGGTGATGGAATTTTACAACATCCCCTCCAGCTCGATGGAGAAGTCGCTGCTGACGGGCGACTACCTGTTGGTGTCGAAAGTGGCCTACGGTCCCCGCTTGACGATGACACCGCTGGCGATGCCATTGGTGCACAACACGATACCGGGGTCTGACGGGCAGCGGGAGTCGTACCTGAAATGGATCAAGCGGCCCTACCACCGCTTTCCCGGGCTGGGCAAGGTGGAGCGTATGGATGCCGTGGTGTTCAACTTCCCAGCAGGCGACACCATGTGCACGGCATGGCAGAGCAATAGGAGCTACTACGACCTGGTGCGCGAGATGGGACGCGAAAACGTGCTCAACGCCAAACGGCTGCCTGTGGGCAACAAGTTGGTGGAGAACCACATCAGGGTGCGTCCGGTGGACAAGCGCGAGAACTTTATCAAACGCTGCGTGGGTCTGCCCGGCGAGGACTTGCAGATAATCGACCAGCGGGTGTATATCAATGGCAAGGCACTGCCGCAGCCCGTAGAGAGCCAGCAGACCTACGACATCGAGTTCACGCCCAGCCTGAACGTGCGCCGCATATTGGACAACATGGGCATAAGCCATGAGGACTACGAAAACGCGCTGGGAATGATGATGTTTGAAGGAGGGACGCAATACCGTGTGCCCCTGACAGAGCAGATGGCACTGGAGCTGCAGGCACGTCCCGACGTGGTGTCGGTGACACCGGTAAAGTATGCCGACGAGGACGACGTCTCGCTGTTCCCCCATGCCGAAGGCTACAACTGGAGCATAGACAACTACGGACCCGTGCATATCCCCGCCAAGGGGGAGACGCTGACGCTGACGTTGGAGAACCTGCCACTCTACCAGCGGCTGATAGAAGTGTTTGAAGGCAACACACTGGAAGTGCGCAACGGCAAGATAATCATCAATGGCGAAGAGACCACCACCTACACCTGCCGGATGGACTACTACTGGATGATGGGCGACAACCGCCACAACTCGGCCGACAGCCGTTTCTGGGGCTTCGTGCCCGAAGACCACATCTCGGGCAAGGCAAGCTTCGTGATGTTCTCGTGGGACAAAGACCACCGTAAGGTGCGTTGGGACCGCATTTTCCGCAAAGCCTCGCAATGGTGAAAAAATAGAAAAAATTTAAGAAATACACAATATTTTGCAATTTTTTAAGTTAATACGGTACTAAAAATAGCAAAAGATATTTCACAATTCGCCCAACTATGTATGCAAATATTGTAACTCCCAAAGGAACCATGAAAGTGGAACTGTATGAGAAAGAGGTTCCTAACACGGTGGCAAACTTTGTGAAGCTTGCCAAATCGGGGTTCTACGACGGACTGCACTTCCATCGTGTGATACCCAGTTTTGTGATACAGGGTGGCTGCCCCTACAGCCGCGACCTGCGAGACCCACGCGTGGGCACCGGCGGACCGGGGTGGCATATCAAGTGCGAGACCAAGGCCGAGAAGCAGCGCCACGACCGCGGAGTGCTGTCCATGGCACATGCGGGCAAGGACACCAGCGGCAGCCAGTTCTTCATCTGCCACAACCGCGAAAACACCCAGCACCTCGACGGAGTGCACACCTGTTTCGGCCAGGTGGTGGAAGGTCTCGATGTGATAGACGCGATAAGAGTCGGAGACCTAATTGAGAAAATCGAAATCGTTGAAAAATAATCTTAAACATAAGATAATATGAACCTAGGTATAAAACTGCTCGTTGCTGAGGACGATCCCAATCTGGGCACCATTCTCAAAGCCTATCTCACGCAGAAAGGCTACACCGTCTTTCTGGCTATTGACGGACAGGCCGCCCTCGATTCTTATCAAAACGACGATGTGGATGCCTGCATCCTCGACATCATGATGCCCGTCAAGGACGGCTTCACCGTTGCCAAGGAGATACGCCGGGTGGACAAGCGTATCCCCATCATCTTCCTCACCGCCAAAAACCTTGAGGCCGACAAGCTGAAAGGCTTTGAGATAGGTGCCGACGACTACGTCACCAAGCCCTTCAGCATGGAGGAGCTGCTGGCACGCGTCAACGCCACGATCCGTCGTTCGTTCGACGACGGCAAGCCCGACAAGAACCTCTTCCACATCGGAAGCATCCTCTTCGACTATGCCCACCAGACCCTCACCTGTGGCGACAACGTGCAGCGACTCACCATGAAAGAGAGCGAACTGCTGCGCATGTTTGCCATGAACTTCAACCAACTGGTCGACCGCACCAGCACCCTGCAGAAGATTTGGAAGGACGACAGCTATTTCGCCGCGCGGAGCATGGACGTGTACATCACCAAGCTGCGCAAATACCTCAAAGTCGACCCGCAGGTGCAGATAGTCAACGTGCATGGCGTCGGATTCAGACTGACCGTCAAAACCGACTAATTAGTGATTCGTGAATGGTGATTCGTGATTCGACAAATGTATTGCCTATTCACAAATCACTCATCACTCGTCACTCATCACCAATCACCAATCACTAATGAGACTTACATTCCTAGGAACGGGTACTTCGATGGGGGTACCCGTTGTAGCATGTGGCTGTGCAGTGTGTCAGTCGGCCGACTGGCACGACAAGCACCTGCGCACCTCCGCCCTGGTGGAAACCGACGAGGGGAAGAACATCCTCCTCGACATCGGCCCCGACTTCCGCGCACAGATGCTGCGGGAAAAGGTGACGCACCTCGACAGCATCCTCATCACCCACGCCCACCGCGACCATGTGGCAGGGCTGGACGACATCCGCTCGTTCAACTACGTCCAAAACCAGAAGATGGAAGTCTACTGCAACCACGAGGCGCGGGTGGCCATAGAGCGCGACTACCACTATATTTTCGTCCCCCACGAGTTCCCCGGACTGCCCGAAGCCAACCTGCACGAGCTGACGGGCGACGAGCCATTCCTTGCGGCAGGGGAGGAGATCGTGCCCATCAAGGCTATGCACAAGCTACTGCCCGTGTTGGGCTATAGGATTGGACCATTGGTCTACATAACCGATGCCAACTCCATTTCACCCAGCGAGATGGATAAGATGAAAGATGCCGACATACTGGTCATCAACGCCCTGCGCAAAGCCAAACATTTCTCGCACTTCTGCCTGCCCGAAGCCTTAGAGGTCATCGCTCAGGTGCAGCCACGCGAGGCCTACATCACCCATGTCAGCCATGAGATGGGCTTCTATGCCGAAGTGTCGAAAGAACTGCCACCCCACGTCCATATCGCCTACGACGGACTGCAGATTGAAGTAGGGAGTAAGAACTATGAAGTAGGCTGCAGCCAACTCTCTAACCTCTAACCCCTAACCTCTAACCCATTAAAGTGCATCTCCACATCGTCACATTCAACGTTCCTTGGCCTGCCGACTATGGCGGGGTGATAGATGTCTATTATCGCATTGTAGCACTGGCGAAGGCGGGCTTGCATATCCACCTCCACTGCTACACCTACGGACGCACACCCGCCAAGCAGCTGGAACGGTGGTGCGACGAGGTCTGCTACTACCCCCGCGAGACGGGTCTGCGCCACCAACTCCAACGCCGCCCCTACATCGTTGCCTCGCGTTGCTCCAAGGCCTTGCTGCAACGCCTACTGCAGGACGACTACCCCATACTCCTCGAGGGGCTGCACTCCTGCCTGCTGCTGGAGCAGCTGCGGAACACCCAAGCAATCAATAGGCGCATCATAGTCCGTGCCCACAATGTGGAGCACGACTACTATCGCTCGCTGGCACAGTCGGAAAAAAGCCTCTGGCGACGGCTCTTCTTCCTTGCCGAAGCCCGCAAACTACAACGCTATGAGCCTGTGCTTTTGAAAGCCAATACCGTGTTGGCCATCTCCACTGCCGACGCCGCCCATTTCCGCACGCTGGGCTGCGCCGACGTGCGCCTGCTGCCCCCTTCGCACGGGCATACCGAAGTAACATCCTGCACGGGCAGGGGAGAATATGTGCTATACCACGGCAACCTCTCTGTCCCCGAGAACATTCATGCCGCGCAATATCTGCTCAATCAGGTGGTCGACCGCTGCCCCTATCAGTTCGTCTTTGCCGGCCGCGACCCCGACAACAGCCTGCAACAGGCCGTAGCCCAGCATCCCAATGTGCGGCTAATAGCCAATCCCGACGATGATGCCATGCACCAACTATTGCGTCAGGCACATGTCAATCTCCTGATAACCAATCAGGCCACAGGCGTGAAACTAAAACTGATGAACGCCCTCTACGAAGGTCGCCACTGCCTGGTGAACAGCACCATGGTGCAGGGCACAACGCTCGCCAAGGCCTGCACCCTTGCCGACACTCCCGACGAGATTCTGCAAGCCCTCACCCGCCTGATGGAGACCGACTTCACGGAGGAAAGCCTTTTGCAGCGAATCCATATCCTTGCGGAAGCCGACCCCATGCAGGACATCACATCATACATCCAATAGCATGAAAAAGATACCCATCATAGCATTCATACTTTGCACGATAGCCCCATGCCTAGCGTGTGCCCAGAGACCCTGGACAGGCATCGACATGCCCTTTATGCCCCAACACGACACCAATCACATACACATCCGTCGCGCCTACACAATCACCGACACCGTCACCATGCAGCGCGAACTGCTATACGCTGAGGAATACGACCGCCACGGCTACCCCGTGTCGCCCACCATGCAGCATACCTACAACAATCAGGGGCAGCTCATAGAATACAAGCGTTTTATCACAAATGGACAATGCTCAGAGAAGTACCAAATCCAATACACACCCGAAGGCATTGTGCAACAAGTAGAAGCATCCTTCTACTACAGTAGCGACTCTTCGACCCACACCTACCAACTCACCACTTACAAGACACACCCCGAGTATGGATTGCTGGATTGCACCTACCTTTCCACCCATAAAAAAGCCTTCCACTATCCCAATGGGCCGCAGGCATTTCAAGACACCGCATACTTTCGACAGCAGTTTGACGACCAAGGACACCTCCTACAGCAGGAAATGGTGTCCGCATGGGAAGAGAACGACTTCTATGTGATACGATACCACTACGACTCCAACGGACGGCTGGCCTACCACACAGGGGAATACAGCGAATCTTTTGGAGACTCGCTGGCCTACCAATATGATGCCGTCGGCAAACTGATAAGTATGGAGGGAAAAGACTATGAACTAGAAGTTGAAGGCGATGTTTCCATCCGCTGCCACCCCGACGGAAGGCGGATAGAGAGTTTAACGCACTGGCATTCTTACGAAGACAACCCTTACCCCTACGAGCAGACCCAGCACGTGATCTTCGACTCCCGTGGATTGCCAATTAGCGACCGTTTGGACGGCTCCGATGGCCATTATATCGTGTACGAGATAAAATACTGGGAGTAGTGCCAAAAAACATTCAAGCAGTCCCATACGACAACCACTAATTTATCGAACACGAATAATACGAATGACACGAATAATAATTCGTTATATTAGTAAGATTCGTGGTCAAAAACGATTATTAGAGGTTACCATACAATAAAAAACAACACAATCCGTTTTTATTTCGTATATTTGCATTTTATTATAAAGAATGGCAAGAATATTTAGACGATATAAATCAACGATATACGGCAACTACCGCAAGGCCTACCTCATCGACGGAGCGTTGACGGGGGTGGTTATGTCGGTTGTTATGCTGCTGCGCGACCTCCTTGCCAAGTCGCCCATGTCGTCGCCAGAGAACTACGTTACCGAGCTGGTATTGGCCGTGGGCATCTTCTGGTCGTGCTACCAATACCGCCGCCAACTGCCCGACGGGAAGGTGACGCTCAAAGAGCTGATGCTTCTCGGATTAGGCATTGGTGTAGTGAGTGCAGTAGTATATGGGCTGTGGACGTGGCTCCGCTGCGGAGTGCTGGACACCTCGTTGGTGGAGCACTACAACCAACAGCGCATCGCCATGATGGAACCCGCTGAGAGCAGTGCCGAAGCCAAGGTGGCCGTCGAGTTGGTAAGCCGCTACACCGCAGGCGATTGGGCCTTCATCGGAGCCTTCCGCTCGGCGGTGATGAGCATCATCATCACCTTCTTTGCCGCCTTGATATTCCGCACGGAAAAGGGCGAAGTAAGAACTAGACAGAAACAATCAAGCAACAATTCGTAAATTGACTAACACATTAACGAATTAACACATTAACACATTCAAAATGGATATTTCAATCATTGTACCGCTGTTCAACGAGGACGAGTCGCTGCCCCATCTGGCAGAATGGATCGACCGCGTGATGAACGAGCACCAGTTCGACTACGAGGTCATCATGGTTGATGACGGCAGCCGCGACCGTTCGTGGCAGGTGATAGAAGAGCTACACACCAGCAATCCCAGATACAAAGGCGTCAAATTCCGCCGCAACTATGGCAAGTCTGCCGCCCTCAATGTGGGCTTCCGCCACGCCCAGGGCGACGTCGTCATCACCATGGATGCCGACCTGCAGGACAGCCCCGACGAAGTGCCCGAGCTCTACCGCATGATTAAGGAGGAGGGCTACGACCTCGTCAGCGGCTGGAAGAAGAAACGCTACGACTCCAAGATTGCCAAGAACATACCCTCCAAATTCTTCAACTGGACCACCCGCAAGATGAGCGGCATCAAGCTCCACGACTTCAACTGCGGCCTCAAGGCCTACCGCCACGACGTGGTGAAGAGCATCGAGGTGTACGGCGAGATGCACCGCTACATTCCCGTCATAGCCAAGTGGGCCGGATTTACCAATATCGGCGAAAAAGTGGTGCAGCACCGCAAACGCGAATTCGGTGTCACCAAATTCGGCCTCAACCGCTTTGTCAACGGCTACCTCGACCTCATGAGCATCATGTTCATGTCCAAGTTTGGCAAGCAGCCCATGCACTTCTTCGGCTTGATGGGCACTCTGGCATTCCTGCTCGGTTTTGTCGCTTTCGTCATTGTCTGCGTCCTGCGTCTCTGCGGCCGCATCGCGCTGACCAACAGCGTGTGGTTCTACGTCTCCATGCTCTTCATCCTCATGGGCACTGTGCTGTTTCTTGCCGGTTTCCTTGGTGAGCTCATCTGCCGCAACTCCACCACCCGCAATCAGTATCTTATTGAAAAGGAGGTGCTGTCATGAGTCTTCAATGCGGCATCGTAGGCCTGCCCAACGTGGGCAAGTCCACCCTTTTTAACTGTCTGAGCAATGCCAAGGCGCAAGCCGCCAACTTCCCCTTCTGCACCATCGAGCCCAATGTGGGTGTCATCACCGTGCCCGACGAGCGGCTGGCCAAGCTGGTCGAGATGGAACGTCCCGCCAGCGTGGTACCCGCCACGGTCGAGATTGTCGACATAGCCGGACTGGTCAAAGGCGCCTCCAAAGGCGAGGGCCTGGGCAACAAGTTCCTTGGCGACATCCGCACCACCGATGCCATCATCCATGTGCTGCGCTGTTTCGACGACGACAACGTCACCCACGTCGACGGCAGTGTCAACCCCATCCGCGACAAGCAGACCATCGACCTCGAACTGCAGTTCAAAGACCTCGAAACCATTGAGAACCGCTACGACAAAGAGGTGAAAAAAGCCAAGGCCGGCGGCGATGCCAAGGCCAAGAAGCTGGTGGAAGTGATGGACCTCTACCGCGAAGCCCTGCTCTCGGGCAAGAGCGCACGCACCGTCCACCTCGAGGAAAGCCAACAGGAGGCGGCACGCGACCTCATGTTGCTCACCTCCAAACCCATACTCTACGTCTGCAACGTCGACGAAGCCTCCGTAGTGACAGGTAACCACTATGTCGATGCCGTCCGCGAAGCAGTGAAGGACGAAGATGCCGAAGTGCTGGTCATCGGCGCAGGCATCGAAGCCGATATTGCCGAGTTGGAGACCTACGAGGAGAAACAGATGTTCCTCGAAGACCTCGGCCTGAAGGAGTCGGGCGTCAACCGCCTTATCAAGGCCGCCTACAAACTGCTCAACCTGCAGACCTTCCTCACCGCCGGTCCCAAGGAGTGCCGTGCATGGACTTTTAAGAAAGGAATGAAAGCCCCTCAGACAGCGGGTATTATCCACAGCGACTTCGAGCGGGGCTTTATCCGTGCCGAGGTCATCAAATACGAAGACTACGTAGCCCTCGGCAGCGAGGCCAAATGCCGCGAGGCTGGCAAGATAGCTGTCGAAGGCAAAGACTATGTGGTACAGGACGGCGACATCATGCACTTCCGATTCAACGTTTGACACAATTGTAATAGTGAAAATCGAAATCAATAGAACGGCACATAAATGGCTGCGCAGAGTAATCTGCGTCAGCCTGATTTTCGTTTTTCATTTTTCATTTTTCATTTTAACTTCCTGTTCCACTCAAAAGGCCAACTGGAGCAACATCCAATTCCACAATACCACCGCCCACTACAACATCTGGTGGAACGGCAACGAGAGTCTCAAGCAAGGACTCAAGTTGATGGAAACCACATGCAAGGACGACTACACCCGCCTGCTGCCCGTCTACAAGGTTGCCACAAAGGAGGAGAGCATGGCACTCTATCCCCAGTTCGACCGCGCCATTGAGAAAAGCATCAAAGGCATCAAGAAGCACAGCATCTTCATCAACGGGCAGGAACACGTGCCCTACATCGCCAAGTGCTACATCCTCACCGCCTACGCCACCTTCTACAAGCACGACCTCGCCAACTCCGCCAGCACCTGCCAGATGCTGGTGTCGCAATACGGAGGCACCCCCATTGCCGACGAGGCCGCCATCCTGCAGGCGCGCTGCGCCACACTCGACAAACGCTACCAAGATGCCGAAAGCGCACTCGACGAGCTGGTGACGGCACTGGGCAAGGGCAACTTTGCGCCCAAGCAGAAGCTCAACCTCTACCTCGCCATGGCCGAATGCACTCTGCCGCAGGAGAAATATAAGAAGGGTGTGCAATTCCTCAAGCTGGCCCTCGACGAGCACCCGTCGCGCCAGCAGAAAGCCCGCATCTACTACATTCTAGGCCAGATATACCAAGAGCTCGACAAACGGCCCACCGCCTCGAAATACTACGAAAAGGTGCTGAAATGCAGCCCCTCGTACGAGATGGAGTTCAACGCCCGTCTCAACCTGGCCTCCTGCGCCGACCTCCAGCACACCGACCGCGAGAAGCTGGAGCGCCTGCTGGACCGCATGCTCAAAGACAGGAAAAACGAGGACTTCCTCGACCAAATCTACTATGCCAAGGGCGAGATGTACATGGGCATGCGCGACATCAAGAAAGCCTGCGAGGCTTTCCGCACCTCGTCGGCAGTATCGAAAACCAATCCCGCCCAGAAAGCCCGCTCCGCGATACGCCTTGGCGGCATCCTCTACGACAGACTGCAGGACTACGACAACGCCCAAACCTACTACGACACCGCCATGGCCATCATCAGGCCCGACTATCCCCACTACGCCGACCATAAGTCGCGCTACGACCTCCTCACCTCGCTGGTCGCCTACACCCGCGTCATCGACCGTAACGACAGCCTCATAGCCGTCGCCAACATGCCCGAAAGCGAACGCCTCGCCCTCATCAACGACAAAATTGCCGCACTCAAGAAGGCTGAAGAGGAGGCCAAAGAACGCGAGCTGCTCGAACAATTCGCCAGCGATGCCAAGTCGCAGCAAAACACCTTGCAGGGCGACTGGTATTTCTACAACAGCAACACTGTCCAAAAAGGCAAAGAAACCTTCCGCCAGCGGTGGGGCATGCGCAGCCTCGAAGACTACTGGTTCCTCTCGAAAAAAGGCATGCTCGGCATGAACATGCTGGCACAGAACAACGACAACGCCGAGGATGAAGGCGATGAAAAAACCGATGCCGACGGCACTGGCGAGGCCCAGGCCGACGACAAGGAACGCAAGCCCGAAGGCAACCCCAACGACCCGCACAACGTGGCCTACTACCTCAAAGACCTGCCCCAATCGCCTGAAGACCTCGACTCCATGCAGGCGCAAACCGCCGTCTGCCTGCTCAATGCCGGCTATATCTACTACGACGGCATACACGACATCCCCAAGGCTCTCGAATGCTACCTGCGCATGACCAACGACTACACCACCAACAGCGAGATAGTGCAGGCATTCTTCATGCTCTACAAAATCTACGACCGCCAGGGCAACACCCCCAACTCCAACTACTACCGCGACATGGTGCTCATGGGCTTCCCCGACAGCGACTTCGCCAACCTGATACTCGACGAAGACTACTACAAGGAAATCCTGCGCCGCAGCCAGCTGGTCCGCGAGGACTACGACGAGGTCTACACCCTCTACCGCAAACACCGCTACGACGATGTGCTCAACTCCGTCGCCACCGCCAAAGAACTCTACACGGACGACCCCATGCTGGGCAAATTCCGCTACTGGGAGGCCCTAGCCTACGCACGCACCGACCGCAAAGACCGCGCCATCGCCACCCTGCAGGGCATCATAGCCGACTACCCCAAAACCGACAGCATCGTGCCGCTGGCACTGGCGCAGCTCGACTTCCTCATGGGCGACGGCTCCAACTACGTCACCAACAGCGGCCCAGACGAGACCGTCACCGACCCCGCCGCCCCCGAACAGACCCCGCAGGCGCTAGCCAGCCGCCAAAGGCAGACGGCAGAAACCAGTGGTGCCGAAACCGCCACCCTCCCTCCCGAAGCCAAACTGTTCCGCTACAAGGCCGACATGGCCCACCAAGTCATCATCCTAGTGAAAGAAAAGAAGATACGCGCCACCCAGCTGCAGACCAAGGTCGGCACTTTCATCATGAACTACTACGCCAACTCCGGCTACAAGACTTCGCCCCTGATGTTCACCGACTCCACACAGATGGTCACCATCAGCACCTTCAACAACGCAAACGAAGCCAAAGACTTCGCCACCCACCTGCAACGTCCCGAAGGCCCCCTGGCCGACTACAGCCCCGACGACTACCAGGTGTTCGCCATCTCCAAGCAGAACTACACTACCCTCTACAACCGCAAGCGCGTAGATGCCTACCGCCAGTTCTACGACAAATACTACCAAAACGGCAAATAGCCAACACACGAATAGACAAACCTAAACATACCCAAAAACCAATGAGCGACACAACCAACAGCCTTATCAACACCATCACCGTGGGCACCACCATCAAGGGCGACATCGTCGCCAATGGCGACTTCCGCATGGACGGCACCCTCGAAGGCAACATCACACTCACCGGCAAGCTGGTGATTGGCGAACACGGCCGCATCACCGGCAACGTGGTCTGCCAAAACGCCAACGTGATAGGCATCATCGACGGCAACCTCTCCGTCAAGGAGTTCCTCACACTCTATGCCACTTCGCGCGTGCGCGGCGACATCGTCGCCAACAAGCTCGCCATCGAACCCGGCGCCTATTTCACCGGCAGCTGCCACATGCTCGACGAACTGACCGACTAGCCTATCGTATTTCACACCCCACTTCCGACATCTCCAACCCTGACTTCCGACACCCTTACACCCTCGTGACTCCCGAGAACAATACACTTTCAAAGTATTTATAAAGGACTGTTGTTGGCTATAGGGGCGGCAAAGGAGCGATAATGTAGCCTTGAACTACCGAATAACGGAGAGAGGAAGACAACACAGACGGCATGACAGAGAAGATATTGAAAGAACTGTTTGAACAATGGTCGGGCGAGAGCGCGGGCGAGATGCCGGCACTCTCGGCCAACGGCAGCAACCGCAAGTATTGGCGCATAGTGGGCGCGACACATCGCTGCATTGCCGCCTACAATGCCGACGTGGCGGAGAACGAGGCTTTCTACTACTACAGCCAGGCGTTGAAGGCTCGCGGAGTGCGGGTGCCGGAAGTCTACGCCATCAGCGGCGACAGGATGCACTACCTGCAGCAGGATTTGGGCGACACGACACTCTACAGCCTGCTTTTCGACAAACGGCGCACGGGCGGCGGTTTCGACAGCGAGATGATGGGGCTGTACCGCCAGGTGCTTGCCGACTTGGCGCAGATGCAGGTGGCGGGCCGCGACATGGACTTCGGCTACGCCTATCCGCGCACCGATTTCGACTCGCAGTCGATACAGTGGGACTTGAACTATTTTAAATACTATTTCCTCAAGCTGAGGTATATCCCTTTCAACGAGGAGCTGTTGGAGCGCGACTTTCACACGTTCGCGCAATATCTGCTCGACGCGGACTGCCGCTACTTCATGTACCGCGACTTCCAGTCGCGCAATATCATGCTGGCCGACGGCGTGCCCTACTATATCGACTACCAAGGGGGTAGGAGGGGGGCCGCGCAGTACGACGTGGCATCGCTGCTCTACAGCGCCAAGAGCGACCTGCCCGAGGCTATCAGGCAGGAGCTGCTGGCACACTACATAGGCTGCCTTGCCGAGAGACAGAAGATTGACCGCGAGGACTTTGAGAAAAGGTTCTACGGGTATGTGCTGATCCGCATCATGCAGGCGTTGGGAGCCTACGGCTACAGGGGCTATTTCGAGCGGAAGGACTATTTCCTAGGCAGCATCCCCCTGGCCATCCGCAATCTGAAGCAGGTGGTGGAGAGTCACCCGTTGCCCATCGACATACCGCATCTGCGACAGGTGTGGCAGGCCATCGTCGACTCGGAAGAGACGGCACTGCCCGCCACCACGGCGACAGGGCTGACGGTGACGGTAACCAGCTTCTCATATAAGAAAGGGCTGCCGCAGGACACGTCGGGCAACGGCGGCGGCTTTGTGTTCGACTGCCGCGCCCTGCCCAATCCGGGACGCTACCCCGAGTATAGATGCTACACCGGCAAGGACCGCCCTGTGATAGAATTTCTGGAGGGCGACGAGGAGGTGGAGCAGTTTCTGAAGGGAGTCCAGCAGCTGGTGGGGGCTTCAATAAAGAAGTATTTGGAGCGCAAGTTCACCAGTCTGACAGTCGGTTTTGGCTGCACTGGAGGGCAGCACAGGTCGGTTTATTGCGCCGAGAGGCTCGCAAAATGGATTTCGGACAACTTTGATTGCCAAGTAGATATAAAGCATCGGGAACATTAGTGCAAAAAAGTTTTTCACTTTTTTTTATTAACTCGCACTTTTTTTGTATCTTTGCAACTTGATTGAATAAACAAAAATACTATTATAATATGAAGAAAAGAACATTAATTCAAATCCTTCTAGCACTGGTGATAGTCGGACTGGCAGTCTGGCTGTATATGAGCATCATGAAGCCGGTGAAGTTTGACAATGAGTACACTAAACGTCGCGACGCATGCGCTGAGAAGCTGAAGGCCATCCGCACGCTTGAGGAAGCCTACAAGGTGACTTACGGCTGCTACACAGGCAGTTTCGACACGCTGTTCAACCGTCTGATGAATGAGGACAGCATGAAGGTGGTGAACAAGAATATCAACTACGACAAGATTCCCGAAGACGTGGACATCAACGAGATGACCGAGGCCGACGCCATCAAGGCGGGCTATATCTCGCGCGTAGTGGAGTGTGTCAACCCCATCGAGAACCTGCGTCAGAACAAGAAGTTCCACCTCACTGACGAGGAGATTCTGAATCTGCGCTATGTGCCCTATCCCCGCGACAAGAAGTACGACTTCGAGCTGCAGGCCGGCTATATCGAGAAGAGCGGCTACCAGATGCCCGTGTTCGAGTGCCTGGTGAAGATGGAAGACCTGCTGTCGGACCTCGACCACCAGCTGGTGGTGAACAAACTGGCCGAGCTGGAGCAGAACCACCGCTTCCCTGGTTGGAAGGTGGGTGACATGACCCAGGCCATCACCGACGGTAACTTTGAATAAGATGACTGACCGCGTCATATCGATTATCACGACAGACAAGGCAGTCGCCACTGACGAACTAAGATTATCCATTTGCCTTCGGACGAATGGATTTTCTTTTTCGATAGCCACAGTGGGGCAGGAGCTGCTGACGCTCGGCGAGGCGGAGTTTGACTTCCATCGCCCTATCAGCCAGCTGCCCCAGGCGGTGAAAGGCCTGTTTGACTCAGCCGACATACCCACCTTCGGGTACAAGGAGGCGAGGCTGGTGGTGCCGTCGGAATGCTTTGTGTGGGTGCCCGAACACCTGTACGATGCGGCACGCGACCGCCAGTATCTGAAGATGGTGGCGAATGTCGACATCGGAATGGGCGTGTACCATGCACGTTCGGGCCGCATGAAGTCGTATATGGTTTTTACCGCACCGGCAGATGTGGTGACGGCTTTCAAGGTGGCAATGCCAGGCATTGATGTGGTGTGCCAGCATTCGGTGCTGGTGAACGAGACCATGCTGCAACGGAGTGCGCAACACCCTGTGGTGCTGATGCATGTGCGCGACGGGGTGGGGGACTACGAGGCATTTTTCAACAACCAGCTGTTGCTGAGCAACAGCTTTGCCGCCAAGGGCGACGGGGAGTTGCTGTATCACGCCTTGGAGGTGATGAAGACGCTGCACCTGGAGACCCCCGACATGGAGTTGGCGATTTGCGGCGAGGTGGGGCGCGAGATTTACGCCCTGCTGCAGCACTATTTCCCCAACGTGACGCTGTATACCGGACGGCCTTTCACATACACCAATCCCGAGTTCCAAACGCTTCACAGCTACCGACATACGCTGCTGCTAGACTAATCAACTCACTCTAATACCAACAGATTAACACATTCTATATGCGCATAATAGCCGGATCGCTCAGGGGTCGCAGACTGAACCCGCCCGCCACGCTGCCCGTCCGCCCGACAACGGACATGGCTCGCGAAAGCCTGTTCAATATCTTGAACAACTATGTGGACTATGAGGATTGCGCCGTGATGGACCTTTTTGCAGGCACGGGCGCGGTGTCGATGGAATTTGTGTCGCGCGGAGCCAAGGAGGTGACGGCGATTGACATCAACGGGCAGTGCACCGACTTTATCAAATCGACGGCCACGCAGTTTGGCGTGAAGAATATTCATGTGGTGCGTGCCGATGTGTTCGACTTGCTGAAGAGGGCATACAAGAAGTTCGACATCGTGTTTGCCGACCCGCCTTACGCTATTGAGAATCTTGCCAGCCTGCCCGACCTGGTATTTGAGCACGACATATTGACGGACGACGGTATATTTGTGCTGGAGCATCCGCGTGAATATCAGTTTGAAGAGCACCCGCATTTCTGGCAGCACCGCCACTACGGCAAGGTGAATTTCACATTCTTTGCAAAAAAACTTGAAGATTAATAATAGATAAATAATACAATACTATGAAGGCTGTAGTAAGAACAAACTTTTCCTTTCCTAAACAGAAGAGCCTCTATGTGGGCAAAGTACGCGACGTGTACAATATCGACGACAAATATATGGCCATGGTGGTGAGCGACCGCATCAGTGCCTTCGACGTGGTTCTGCCCAAGGGCATCCCTTACAAGGGTCAGGTGCTGAACCAGATAGCTGCCCAGTTTCTGGATGCCACCGCCGACATCGTGCCCAACTGGAAGCTTGCCACTCCCGACCCGATGGTGACCGTGGGTCTGAAGTGCGAGGGTTTCAAGGTGGAGATGATTGTGCGCGGCTATTTGGCCGGCAGTGCATGGCGCGAGTATAAGGCAGGAGCCCGCACGCTGTGCGGTGTGCCGCTGCCCGAGGGGATGATTGAGAACCAGAAATTCCCGACACCCATCGTAACGCCCACGACCAAAGCCGACGAGGGGCACGACGAGAACATCTCGCGCGAGGAGATTATCCGCACCGGGCTGGTCTCGAAGGAGGACTACGACCAGCTGGAGAAGTACGCCTTAGCCCTGTTCCAGCGTGGCACCGAGATGGCTGCGGCGAAGGGACTGATTTTGGTGGACACCAAATACGAGTTTGGCAAGCGCGACGGGAAGATTTATCTGATTGACGAGATTCACACCCCCGACAGCAGCCGCTATTTCTATGCCGAAGGCTACGAGGAACGCCAGGCCAAGGGCGAACGCCAACGCCAGCTGTCGAAGGAGTTTGTGCGCGAATGGCTGATGGAGAACGGGTTCCAAGGCAAGGAAGGTCAGCAGGTGCCCGAGATGACGGACGAGATTGTGAACAGCATCACGGACCGCTACATCGAGCTGTATGAGCACATTACCGGCACTAAGTTCCAGAAAGCGGAAGCCTGCACCGATGTGGAGGCACGCATCGAGAAGAATGTGACGGCATATCTCGAAAGATTGTCATAAATTAGTCATGGCCTATGGAAATAGAACGCAAGTACTTGGTGCGCACGCTGCCAAAGGATATTGACGAGTACGAGCACTATGAAATAGAGCAGGCTTACCTCTGCACGTCGCCCACCCTGAGAATCCGCAGGATGGGCGACAGCTATATCCTTACTGTCAAAGAAAGGGTTGTGCTGAAGGACTCGTCGGCCATCCACAATAGGGAAGAGGAGTTTAGGCTGAGTGCCAAGAGCTATCAGCAGCTGTTGAGCAAATGCGACTGCGGCAGGGTAGGGAAGACCCGCTACCGTATAGACCTGCAGAAGCTGACAGGCAACGACCTCTACCAAGGGCTTGTGGCCGAGCTGGATGTGTTCCACGGAAGGCACGAAGGGCTGCTGCTTGTGGAGGTGGAGTTTCCCAATACGGATGCCGCCAACAGTTTTGTGCCACCCGACTGGTTTGGTGAGGACGTTTCCTCCGACCCATGTTACCGCAATAGTTTTCTAGCATCGATGTAATGAAGAAAATCCCCCATACTTTTACTATCGTATTCGCGCTGATATTGTTGGCAGCAGTTTGCACCTGGCTGGTGCCGGCAGGCGAATTTGTCCGCGAAACGGTGTCGATTCTGAATGCCGACGGAAGTACCTCCACACGCGAGGTGGTGCAGACCGGTTCGTTCCACTATGTGGAGAGCCAGCCGCAGACATGGCAGGTGTTCTCATCGTTGTTCAACGGATTTGTGGACAAGGCCGACATCATCATCTTTATCCTCATGGTGGGCGGCGCGTTTTGGATTCTCAACAACAGCCACGCCATCGACGTGGGGGTGATGGCGTTCCTGCGCCGCGTGCTTCGGTTGAACAAGTACCGCCTGCTCAGAAAGATGGGTGTGGAGAACATCATCATTGCCCTTATCATGATAATGTTCAGTCTCTTTGGTGCCGTCTTTGGCATGAGCGAGGAGACGATTGCCTTCGTCATCATTTTTGTGCCGCTGGCTATTTCGATGGGCTACGACTCGATTGTGGGCGTATGTATGTGCTATGTGGCTGCGCATATCGGCTTCGCCGGAGCCATGCTCAACCCGTTCACTATCGGCATTGCACAAGGCATTGCCGAATTGCCCATTTTCTCAGGGTTGGAGTATCGCTTTCTGTGCTGGATAGTCCTTACAATCATCGGCATAGCCTTTGTGCTGTGGTATGCCAACCGGGTAAAACGCAATCCAGAACGGTCGCCCATGTACAAGCTCGACAACTACTGGCGTCAGCGGGCAATGGAACAGCAGGACAACCCAGTCGTGTATCATTCGTCTGTGGCAGCGTGGGTTATGTATGGTTTGCTATCAGCAACGATGATTGTTTGTGCCGTACTTCTCCCCACAACGACGATTGCCATCGGTGGGGGTGAGGCTTCGATGCCGGTGCTGCCCATATTGGCTGGCGCGTTTGTGGTGACGGGATTCTTTATGCTGCGCAAATCGGTGCACTTCTTTATCCTCGACATCCTGATGTTCACCATCTGCTATCTTGTTGTTGGCGTGTTGGGTTACGGATGGTATGTGATGGAAATATCCGCGCTGTTCCTGGCTATGGGCATCTGCTGCGGAGTGGCTGACAAGCAGAATGCCGACGACATCGCAAAGCTCTTTCTTGCAGGATGTAAGGACATCCTATCTGCAGCATTGGTTGTAGGCCTTGCCAGCGGCATCATCTTCATTCTGAGGGATGGCAAGGTGATTGACACCATCCTGTACGGTCTCACGCGCTCGCTGGCCGAAACGGGCGAAGTGGCATCGGTTGGGGTGATGTACGCATTCCAGACGCTCCTCAACCTCATCATGCCCAGCGGGTCAGCCAAGGCCGCCCTCACCATGCCCATCATGGCACAGTTTGCCGACCTCATCAACGTCAGCCGCCAGACCACCGTGCTGGCATTCCAGTTTGGCGACGGCTTCACCAACATGATTACACCCACCAGCGGCGTGCTAATCGCCTGCATCGGAGTGGCTAAGATACCTTACGCCACATGGGTCAAATGGATTTGGAAATTCATCTTGGCACTGATTCTGTTTGGCTTCCTGCTCATACTTCCCACCTTATTTATTCATTTTCCAGGTTTTTAATCACATGAAACAGACGCTCTTACTTTTATTTGTAATCATATCGTTCACGCATTTGCACGCACAGGACTCTCTATACGCACGACAAATCATCAAAGCCCTTTCGTCAAAGGAGATGTACGGTCGCGGTGCCAGCTATCATGGCGACAGCATTGCTGCCGCGTATCTGGCAGGGGAGATGAAACGGCTTGGTGTTCTGCCTTTGCAAGTGGATTATTTTCAAAACTATACCTACAACTGCTATAGCCTTGAGGGTGAAATATCGCTCAAGATTAATGGGGTGGAACTGGAGCCTTACACTCAGTATCGTGTCTATCCAACAGCCCGTCAGGCAACACCTAACAAATTGGAGAAAGCCTCTTGGAAGAAACAATTGAAAGATGGCACATGGCTTATAGGTGTCAGCAAGTTAGACACTTATTCGCCATGGGTGGTGGACAAGGAACGCCCTGATCCCATCTGCATCGAGATTCTAGAGACGGCTCTACCTAAAAAGGTGAAGAAAGTGGAGGCAAATATTCCTATCCAATATCGTCCCAACTATTTGACTCGTAATGTTGTTGGATATGTACCTGGGGTTATCGACACCATGATTGTCTTCACTGCCCACTACGACCATTGCGGCATGATGGGCGACGCTGTTCTTTTCCCGGGAGCCCACGATAACGCCAGCGGAACGGCGACAGTGATGGACATTGCCCGCATTGTCAGCCAAAAGCAGCCATACTACACTGTCGTTTTCATGCTCTTCAGTGGTGAAGAGTCGGGACTCAGAGGCTCAAAATATGCTGCTGAAAATCCGCTGATTGATTACAACAAAGTCAAGCTGCTTTGCAATATCGACATGTTCTGTGGCGGTGACGAGGGCCTTATGGTGTTCAACGCCAACAGCAAAGAGACCAAGCCTTACTTCGAGCAACTCAAATTTTTAAACGAAGAAAGCCACGCCGCACTCAATCTCCGTCCGCGCGACAATTCGCCAAATAGCGACCATTATTGGTTCAGCAATTATTGTCCGTCCATTTTCATCCTCACCATGGGACAGCCGTACGGCGGCTACCACGACCCAGACGACACCTGCGAGGGCTGCGGCCTCGGTCATTACAACGCCTATCTGGAAATGATTTTGCGTTTGACCTCTCTAGAATAGCCATTTCCAGAACTAATATAGTTCACCAATCCATAGTTTAACCAAACACCCCAAAAAAGGGGTATTCAAATACCCCACTTAACATAACAGGCCTACTCGAATAATAAATAAGCCGTCCATTGACCTGGGCGGCTTATCTTTCAGTTCTTTACAAATCGTTTGAATTATTGTGCAGATTTTTCCAATTCGTCGATGCGTGCCTTGATGGGCTTCAGCTCGTCGTACATCTCCAAGCGGGCATACACCGTGTTGAGAGCATGGAGGCACTGATACAGGTTGCTACGGTTGGCACCCTGGCCATTAGCATCGAGATTGTCGATAAAGCTGATTGCGTTGTTGAAGTAAGGAATTGACTGGCTGAACAAAGCCTTGCATTCTTCAAGCAGTTTGTCATAAAGACCCGTCTCATCCGTCGGAGGAACATTGTTAGCCTCAGTCAGCTTGTCAACGGCGCGGTTGTAGAACATCTTGCCCATGCCGAAGTTGGCAACAAACTGGTTCGGCAGCGTCTGCAGCGACTCCTTGTAGCGCTGCTCGGCATTCACAAAGTCGTTGACACCCTCAAACGTGGCACCGGCGGCAGCCAGCAGACTGGCATGCAGTTCGGGCTTGTCGACCGTCTTCTCCAATGCCTTCTGAATCTCGGCATTGCCTTGTTCCATGTTACCTTTCAGCAGATAAGCCTCAGCCATCATCATGTTGGCGTTGTAGTCATCCTTGCACGACTTAACATAATTCTGGGCCAGCTTGATTGCCTCGTTAGTGTCGCCAGTCGACTTGTACATGTCAAACAGCGTTCTGTAAACCAGATTCTCCTTGGTTTTGGTACGCACGAGGGGTTTGAAATATTTCATCACAGCCTCGTTGTTGTGGGCGTTCATGGCAGCCTTGCCAGCCATCATGTACGACTCAGAAGCATACTCTCTCTTGCCGCACTCGTTGAAGATGCGCACCGACTCCTCGCACAAAGCCATGCAGCCTTCCCAATCCTGCTTGTCAAAGGCAGCGTATGCCTTCTTGTAGTACTCGTTACCAACAAAGGCCAAGATTGTGTTGTTGCCCTCGGCATACTCCTTCTCGGTATCTAACTCCTTGCAACGCAGGGCGGCATCCTTGCTCTTCACCAGCCAGTCAGCATCCAGATTCTTGTACTTCGAGCGGGGCTTGTCCACTTCGCCGCCAATCGAGCTGTAAATCAGACCGGCATAGTACCATGTCTTGGCATCGTTCTTAGTCTGCTCGTGTTCGCAAGCAGCGTCAATCAGTTTCTTGGCTTTGTCAAGGTAGCCACGGTTCTGTGCCTCACGGGCACTCGAAACGTTCAGTGACTGTGCGCTGACGGCGTAGCCCATTACTACGATTGCCAGCATTAATGCGATTTTCTTCATCTTATTTGAGTTTTTAAAGTTTTGATTTACTATTTTGTACGTCTAAATGTTAATTTCTTGCATCCCCCCACCCTATTCGTTCTCGGTCGGGGTTTCGTGCTGTTCCGTATCTGCTACGTTATCAGGCGTTTCCGTCGGCTCAACTGGGATTTCCTCCTCATTCTCGGTCGGCACCTTGGTGATGGAGGCGATGAAATCTTTACCTCTCAGATTGATAAGCTTCACGCCCTGCGTGTTGCGGCCCATGACGCGCAACTCGCTAATCTTCATCCTAATGGTGATGCCCGAACGATTGATAATCATCAGGTCCTCTTCGTCGTTCACATTGGTCAGCGCAATGATGCCGCCCGTCTTGTCCGTCACCTTCATCGTCATCACACCCTTGCCGCCACGGTTCGTCTTGCGGTAGTCCTTCAGGTCCGAACGCTTGCCGTAGCCCGTCTCGCTCACCACCAGGATGTTCTCATTCTCGTCGTTCGACGTCAGCATTCCGATAACGCAGTCGTCCTCCGGCTCCAACGTAATGCCCTTCACGCCCGACGCCCCACGGCTCATTCCGCGGAACTGCTCCTCGTCGCAGCGCATCACCTTGCCCTTCTTCGAGGCCAGCAATATCTCGCTCTTGCCGTCCGTCAGCCGTGCGCCAATCAGCTCGTCGCCCTCGCGGATGCCCACGGCGATGATGCCGTTGGTCCTCGGGCGCGAATAGCTCTCCAGCGAAGTCTTCTTCACGATACCGTTCTTCGTACACATCACGATATAATGACTGTTCAGATACTCGGCATCCGACAGGTTCTCCACATTCACGTAGGCCTTCACCTTGTCGTCAGGCTCTATGTTTATCATGTTCAGTATCGGACGGCCTTTCGAATTCTTCTCGCCCTCCGGCACCTCGAAGGCACGCATCCAGTAGCAGCGGCCCTTCTCGGTAAAGAACAGCAGATAGTTGTGGTTCGTACACATAAAGATGTGCTCCACAAAGTCCTCGCTCCTCACCGAGCTGCCCTTCGAGCCCACGCCGCCGCGTGTCTGCGCGCGGTACTCGTTCAGCAGCGTCCGCTTCACATATCCCATGTGCGAGATAGTGATAACCACCTCGTCGTCGGGAATCGTGTCCTCGATTCTGAAGTTCGAAGCCTCGTAACGGATCGCCGTGCGGCGGTCGTCGCCATACTTGTCGCGGATTTCCACCAGTTCGCCCTTGATGACCTCAAACAGTATATTCTTGTCGCCCAGAATCTCCTTGCAGCGGGCTATGAAACGCAGCTTCTCGTCGTATTCGTCCTGCAACTTCTGACGCTCCATGCCGGTCAGCTGGCGCAGGCGCATCTCCACGATGGCCGTGGCCTGCAGCTCGCTGAACTGCCATCTATCCATCAGGCCCTGCTTGGCCTCCTCCACCGATTTCGACTTCTTAATCAGCTGGATAATCTCGTCGATGATGTCGATGGCGCGCAGGAAACCCTCCAACAGGTGGGCACGTCTCTCGGCCTCCGCCATCTCAAACTTGGTGCGGCGCGTCACCACCTCTTCGCGGTGCTCCACAAAGTTGCGAATCAGGTCTTTCAGGTTCAGCAGCATCGGGCGGCCATGCACCAGAGCGATATTGTTCACCGCAAACGAGCTCTGCAGCTCGCTCAGCTGGAACAGCTTGTTCAATATCACGTTAGGCACCACATCGTGGCGCAACATATACACCACGCGGATACCCTCCTTGTCCGACTCGTCGCGGATGTCCGTAATGCCCACAATCTTGCCATCCTTCACCAGCTGTGCCTGACGCTTGATCATCTCGCTCTTGTTCACCCCGTAAGGAATCGTGTGCGCCACGATGATGTTGCGGCCCTTGTTGTCCACGTCAATCGACGTGTCGGCCCTCAGCACCACGCTGCCACGGCCCGTCGTGTAGGCATCCCTCACGCCGTTGTAGCCGTATATCGTGCCGCCGCCGGGGAAGTCGGGAGCCTTCACATACTGCATCAGCTCCTCCACCTCGATGTCGTTATTGTCAATATAGGCAATGCAGCCGTCCAACACCTCGCGCAGGTTGTGCGTCGGCATGTTGGTAGCCATACCCACCGCGATGCCGTTCGAGCCGTTCACCAGCAGGTTCGGAATGCGTGCCGGCAGCACTGTGGGCTCCTCGCGCTCGTTGGTATAGTTGGGCATCATGTCCACCGTATCCTTCTTGATGTCCATCAACATCTCGTTCGAAATCTGCTCCATGCGGCACTCGGTATAACGCATGGCAGCGGGGCTGTCGCCGTCGATGCTACCAAAGTTACCCTGTCCGTCAACCAACGGATAGCGCATATTCCACGGCTGCGCCATGCGAACCATGGCAAAATATACCGACGAGTCGCCGTGGGGATGGTACTGTCCCAGAACCTCGCCCACCACGGTCGCCGACTTGCGATAGGCGGTATTGTAAAACATGCCCATGTCGTTCATGGCATACAGAATGCGGCGCTGTACCGGCTTCAAGCCATCTCTGACATCGGGCAACGCACGCGACACGATTACAGACATCGCATAGTCGATGTAGGCAGTCTTCATGGTAGTTTCGATGTCTACGCGCGTAATTTTTTCGTTCTCCGAATTCATCTTCTATATATTATATTATTGAATACCAATTATAAATTATACTTCTCGTTCTAAAAACAAAGTACAAAGATACGTTTTTTTTTTCACATATCAGCCTTTTTTCACAAGGCTTTTTCCACATTTTCTTCACCGCCTCCATCCTACCACCATTTTGCCCCAAGCCGACACCGCCAACGTGTTTGCTTTTTCCCCTTCCTCCTCCCCCATTCCTTTTACACTTATCCTATCGTTATACTATATTTATACCTTATTTATACCTTATTTATTCTATTCTAGAATAGTATAAATATAGAATAAATAAGGTATAAATAAGGTATAAATATAGTATAAGTAAGAAAGGATGGAGGGAGCTAGTAGGTAGTCAAGGGCAGTTTGCGAGGCAGTGGCGGGGAGCAGAGAGGCAGTAATGTGTATGGCCGCTTACTTGTCGGCTTTCTTCTTGGCCTTGACGGACTTGTATTCGTTGTTGAGACCCTCGATGATTTCGTCGGTGATGTCCATGGCGGGGTTCATGTAGAGGGTGGGGCTGTCGTTGAAGGTTTTGCGGAGGATGATGTCGAACTGCTGGTTGTCGGCATTGTACTCGCGGACGAAGGCGAAGATGCGGTTGAGTAGTTCGATGTTGGAGTCCATCTGTTTCTGGAGTACCTTGTTGGTGAGCTCGGCTTCGAGGGTGCTGAGTTTCTCGGCACGCTGTTTGAGTTCGGCTTCTTTGGCCTGCTGTTGGCTGAGGGTCATGGTCTCGCCAGTTTGGAGGAAGTTCTGATAGTCTTTCTGGAACTGGGTCATTTGCTGCTGATAGCTCTTTTCCTGAGCATCCTTGTAGCGGTTGAGTTCTTCTTGCAGGTCAATGGCATACTGGTATTTGGCAAGCAAGGTGTCGCTGTCGACGCATGCCACTTTTAGTTGTCCGTCTTCAGGGATTACGGGCATGGAGGCATTGGGGTTGACCTTGCTGGGGGTGCCAGTGCCGGTGAAGTGAAGGATGTATAGGACTACGAGTCCGATGAGGAGCAGGATGTTGAGGATGGTCAAGCAGGTATGGCAGTGACCTTTGCGGCAATTTTCAGTGGGCGTGTTGTCGCAGGGCTTCTGAGGCTCTGGTGCTTCGGGACGAGGCAGTGGCTCAGGGTTGGCGGGATGCTGTTCCTGAGCTTCTTTCATTTCGATGGTGTCGAGGCTGTTGTCATCGACGGGTTTGTTGAGGTCTTGATTGATTTCCAT